>Ga0187810_10000048_pt1 | contig 55606 bp, 55 predicted proteins | sample NC_wetland_sal_i_9_FD_132963 | JGI IMG/M metagenome (GOLD analysis project Ga0187810, IMG submission 132963) | Wetland sediment microbial communities from Neuse River Estuary, North Carolina, USA - ASW_5 | ecosystem: Environmental > Aquatic > Freshwater > Wetlands > Sediment | place: USA: North...
GAAATAGTACGAGAGGAACTTTCATTCGGCGCCTCTAGTGGATCGGTTGTCTGACAAGGCAGTGCCGAGCAGCCACGCGCCAAGGGATAAAAGCTGAAAGCATCTAAGCTTGAAACCCGGCCTGAAAAGAGACTCCGTTGAGGACTCGGATAAAAGATCCGTTTGATAGGCTTCGGATGTACGCACGAAGGTAACGACGTGTTCAGTCCGGAAGTACTAACGTCCAAACACTAGTGCTCACCACGTTAAACCCAGACGAAATTCATTGTGCAAACCTTAAATTGTATGATATCCTACAAAGTAAGGTATCAGCCTACACGGCTGCCAAGGTGGCGGAGCGGCCACGCGGTTGACTGCAGATCAACTACACTCCGGTTCAAATCCGGACCTTGGCTTTCACCGTACTGCAATTGCAGTATGGTGAGGCGGATTATCTGCCTGCATCTAAAAACAAGCAAACAACATGTGGTGATAGCGGCCATAGCTTTCGGGAAACACCTGGTCTCATTCCGAACCCAGCAGTTAAGCCGGAACACGTAGTATATTGTACTGAGGTACGCGAGTCCTCGGGAACTATACCAAGCTGCTATCACCTTTCCTTTTACACGGAATCTGTTCTTATGAACTATCACTAAAGAGCGAATGCTGTCTTCTGTCAATCAATAAATGTCATCCTGTCCATCGCGGACACGCAAGGTTCACGGCCTTCATGATATGTATCAAATCGTTTGGTGATAGCGGCCACAGCTTTCGGGAAACACCTGGTCTCATTCCGAACCCAGAAGTTAAGCCGGAACACGTAGTATGCTGTACTGAGGTACGCGAGTCCTCGGGAACCATACCAAGCTGCTATTACCTTTCCTTTTACACGGATCTGTTCTTATGAAATTTTACTAACGAGCGAAGGCTTTCGCAACTATTTTCTGGTATTCTTGATCGGGATATTCTATCTTTATGATCTGGTCAAACCATGTTGACGTTTCATTCATTCAAAACCTCCGCGATCCGGCTGTCCGGAATCCCGGGGTCTCCCCGCAAAAAACCACGGTACACGAGATAGATGCCCAGAATAATTGCAATAACAAGAAGCCATTCCATGGTCAGGAGTGATGCCCGGTATCCTTCGACACTGATTGGGCCGGTCATACCAAACTGATGTGCGACCGCAGTTATTACCAGACTTGCCCCGCTCACTCCGATAGCTGCCCCTATCTGCTGGGCGGTGACAAGAAGGCCTGCAGCCAGGCCCTGGCGTTCGGAGGCAACCCCGGTCGTGCCGGCTATGTTGAGCGAGACGATGGTAGATACGATCCCAACGCCTGCGAAGAAATAGTACACCATGACCAGAACGATCGAAGTTGTCTGACCGACTGTAGACAAAGCCGCAATCATAGCGCTGAAAAGTATGAGTCCGCCCAGGATAGTGTACCGGTACCCGATCCTCCGGATTAGCCGGGGGGCGAGTGTTGCACCGGTTATGCCTCCGAGTCCGCCCGGAATGAAGATCAGGCCGGTCTCAAGCGGGGTAAAATCCCTGACCTCCTGGAGAAAGAGCGTCAGTGAGAAGACGAGTGCGGCGTTTGCCGCGTATGCGAGGAACATGATGAGGTCGGCAAAGGCGATCAACCGGCGACGGAAGATGTCAAAGGGCATCAGGGGGATGCATGCCCGTTGTTCCACGTAGACGAAACTCACTACGAGGGCTCCCGACAGGATGAAGAAAAGGGCAAGATCAGCAGCGGATTCCCCGGGTGTGGACGTCTGGGTTACTGCATAAACAAGAAGGAGCAGGGACGATGTGACGAGGACCGCGCCGGTCACGTCAAATCCTTTTCGCCGGGGCGGCTCAACAGATTCGGGAATAAGGATGAAACCTGCAGCCATCCCCAGTATACCTAAGGGAACGTTAACGAAGAACACCCAGTGCCAGGAAAGGGCGCTGGTCAGGATCCCTCCGAGGATAACCCCCGCGGTAAAACCGATTGCCGCCATCGATCCGAAGATACCGAGCGCCATGTTCCGTTCGTGCCCTTCCCGGAACGTCGTTGTCACCAGCGAAAGTGCCGATGGTGAGAGGATAGCTGCACCGACACCCTGTATCGCCCGGGACAGGAAAATCAGGAACGCTGACGGTGCAAATCCCCCGAGAAGCGATGCCAGCGAGAAGATAATAAGTCCGGCAAGGAAGGTTTTCTTCCGGTGGAACATATCTGACGCCCGGCCTCCAAGAAGGAGGAAACCTCCGAAGGTAATCGCGTAGGCGCTCACCACCCACTGCAGGCTGACGGGCGGGAGGAGAAACTGGGACTGGATGGATGGCAGCGCCACGTTTACGATAGAGAAATCGAGGACTATCATGAGCTGTGCAAGCGAGAGCAGCACGAGGATCAGTGTTTTGCGAACGGGCAGATCCGCCGGTGTCCAGTCGGTCACAAATTTAGCATTGATGGAACTCAAAATATATATTTGGTCGCCCGCTTGAAATGGATCCCCGGAATGATTCCTGCAAAGAGCTCCACGAAACGAACCCCCGAATAAATTTCTGTCGGGTCAGACTATCCCCGAGAAGGGGATGCTCCGGCTGGCAAGTCGGAGATCACGAAGACATTCTGTACCAGCAGAACAGAATAAAAATAAGAAAAATTACTGGACCTTGATCTCTTTCTTCCCCGACCAGAACCCGTGAAGGTTGCAGTACTCGACTGCGTGGATGATACCGCCTTTCTGCAGTTTTACCTTCAGGACGATTTCCGGCTGGGTGGTGACGGGGGTGAACGAGGCCTTGCCAAGCAGCACCGGGTTGAACGGTCTTCCTTCCTCTTCAATGGATACCATGATCCACCGGATGGAGTGCTCGATCGTGTTCGGGTGGGGGCCGACAGTAATTTTGAGTTCGAAAACTTCGTCGGGTTTCACCTTTGCCGGCGCCTCGATCTTGGGGGTGTGGCCCTCGCGTTTGCCGAGTGCTTCGCCTGCTGCTGCATCGTACGTATATATCAGGTTTCCAAAGTTGTGTTCTGCCATGTTCAAATCACCATATGCTTTCAATCAGCTGCTGCATAATTACGGGCACCCGTATAGGGAACCTCATCTCTTTTGCGCTTTTACGCAAGTGATAGGATCCTGCGCATCTATAAATATATTATGGCACTGCCTTCTTTTCCACCGGATACCCGGTAGTAAAATGGTACGGTTTATTTCCATCACGTGCCGGGCTATAAGTCCTGTAATCCAGCCCGAATATTTTTATCCCCGGCAAGCCGATGAAACCCTATGAGATGGTTACTTCCCGTAATATGCGTGCTTGTTACTGTGGTTTTTCTGTCCGGTTGTACGCAGCAACCGGCACCGGCAGCAACGCCTTCACCGACACCAACTGCCCCGGTAACGATCCCTGAAACAACACTGGCGGCAACATCTGCACCTGCAGTGCTGAAGCAGATCGATATCTCCGCTACCCAGGTCGGCAGCGATGTTGTCGTGCGGTACCGGGGCGGCGCGAACGCCGGTGATATATCAGCGCTTGACATTACGATTGTCAATAGCCGCGGCCAGACTACAAATGAGCGCGAAACCGCGCCGGTTACCGGCCAGGAGTTTATTTTCCCCAAGATCGGGACAATGGATCCCGACCAGGTAACTGTTGTCGGCATATTCCGCGACGGGTCCGAACAAACCGTCCTGACAACACAGGTCTAGGAAAGAAAGAGCGGGTCGACGGGAGGTGTGCCCCCCATCTTTTTTATAGCAGGTTTGCCCTTTTCTTCAATCTTTCAAATAGATCACTGCTGTCATGATCCCTGTACCCTCGCGGTCAGAACCCCGCAGAGGACAAGGATTATCCCCATAACGATAAGTCCTGCCTGCATGCTGCCGGTCGCCTGGGTCAGGAAACCGACCAGCGAAGGCCCGATAAATCCCCCGGCATTCCCGATCGAGTTGATGACCGCAATCCCGATCGCAGCAGCGGCCTCGGTGAGAAAGATTGCAGGAAGGGTCCAGAACGGGCCGAAGAAGCAGTAGATCCCGACGGTTGCGAGCACGAGGAGGCAGAATACCACGAGCGGGTTTGAAGAGAGCCCGGCCCCGGTAAGCCCAAGGCCGCCAATCATGGGGGGAATCGCCGCATGCCATCTTCGCTCTCCTGTCCGGTCGGAATGCCTGCTCCACAAAATCATCGCAATACAGGCAACCGAAAACGGGATCATCAGGACAAGGCCGATCTCGAAATTGGTGAACGACGGTTCCAGCGAGTGGATAATCTGTGGCATCCAGAACCCGAGCCCGTACAACCCGATCGTAATGGCACAGTAGATGATTGCGAGCTGCCAGATCCGGGTATCCCGGATGAGTTTTTTGAAATCCGTGCCGTCTTCGCAGGCGCGGTTTTTGCGCTCCAGGTCCAGTTCGCCTGAAAGCCATGAACGTTCCTCCGGTTCGAGCCAGCCCGCATCCCCGGGGCGATCGGTCAGGTAGTACCATGCGATTACTCCGAATATCACGGCAGGGATGCCTTCGAGGATGAAAAGCCAGCGCCAGCCTGCGATACCAAACCAGCTGACATTGTCGAGGATCCATGTCGAGACCGGTGCGCCGATTATATTCGATACCGCAAGGGCCGCCATGAAAAGGGCTATGGCCCGGGCGAGCTCCTTTTGCCGGAACCAGAAGGTGATGTAAAGGATCATACCCGGGAAAAACCCCGCTTCGGCTATGCCGAGAATAAACCGGAAGATCGCGAGCTGGAAGGCGCTTGTTGCAGCAGCAGTTGCGATTACGACAATTCCCCAGCTGATCATGATCCGGGTTATCCAGATCCGTGCCCCGATTCGGTGCAGGATGATATTGCTCGGGATCTCGAAGAGCAGGTACCCGATAAAGAAGATGCCGGAGAGGAACCCGAATGCTTCTGCTGAGATACCGAGAGCCGGGTTCATGTCGAGGGCGGCGTACCCGAAGTTGACCCGGTCGAGGAACGCGATCACGTACAGGATGAAGATGAAGGGCAGCAGGCGGCGGCTGACCTTTCTCACCGTCAGATTTCCGATATCGGTCTTGCCGGTATTCACGGAAGAGCGTCTGATTCCAGGGGTGTTATGCATGCCGTTTTGAAATGACAGGCTTTCCGTGACGGATCTCCGTGATTAAATAATTCCCGGTGCGCTTTTGGAGTACGTGACCCCGGGTTACGGAGGGTATTTATAACCTTTTTTCCAGAATGAGTAATTAATGAGGATATTATCATGAAAACTCACGTATTCTGGATTATCATTGCGGTGCTCGCCTGCAGCATACCGGCAGTATCCGCTGCCACGGATCAGACCGTCGGCGGGGATCAGGGATGGTACACTATCCACTGCAATGTCTATGGATCGGATGTTTACATGGATGACAAGTATGTTGGTACGATCCAGCAGGGAACGCTCACGATCCCTGCGCTTACCACGGCGACTCCTTACCAGCAGTTCACGGTTAAAAAATATGGGTATTCCACGTTTATCGGGACCGTCCCCGGATCTCCCGGGAAAGGCCAGACCCTTGACCTGTACGCGACGCTGAACGCTATTCCGACCGGCACGCAGACCGGCGTCGGCGGGGACATGGGATGGTACATCGTCCACTGCAACGTCGATGGCGCATTAGTATACTTCGACGGCGTTGACAAGGGGACGATCACGCAGGGGATCCTCTATGTTCCGATCTACACAACAGGTACGCCGTACCATGCCTTCACGGTGAAAAAGGATGGTTACACCCAGTTCGACGGTACTATCTCGATCGTCCCGGCAAAAGGGGAGTCGGTCGATCTCTATGCGACCCTTAACCCGACTGGAGCCATACCGACTATCGGTGGCGATATCGGCTGGTATGTCGTCCACGGCAATGTGGATGGGGCGGCAGTCTATTTCGATAATGTCTCCGAAGGAAAAATCTACCAGGGTTTGCTACGGGTTCAGGTATACGTGACCGGAACGCCGTTTACGAATTACACGGTTTCAAAAAACGGTTATTTCCCGTATACCGGAAATATCACGAAATATCCGGGCAAAGGTGAAATCGTCGATCTCAATTCGACCCTTACGGCAATTCCACAAACCACTGCAACAAAGTCACCGGTTCCTGTTGAAATAACGGGGATCGCCCTGGTCCTCGCGGGGATCGGCGCCGTCCTGTACGGGAAAATACGAAAATAAACCTGAATAATCAAGAGACACACGTCTCTCATTTTCCTTTTTCCCTTTTTTCCATTTTATGAGAAATATTATGAAATGAATTTTTTCCCGGCGCTGAATGCTTTTCCGATGACCGGGCCCGGGACATAGTATTCTGACCGGAGCACATCGAACATAAGCGGCATCATTTTCGCGCGATCCGGCTTGTTATCCTCGCCAAGTACCGAAACATCGATCTTGGTGTCAAGGATCTCGCCGACAAACTGGGTATGGGCCCCGAGATTGAACCGATGAATCACCCTGCATTCGAGGATGACCGGGCACTCGGCGACATACGGGGCGTTCACGTTCTCCGCTTTTACCGGCGTCAGCCCGGACTTCGCGAACTTATCGGTAGTCTCCCCGGATACTATCCCGAAAAAATCCGCCTCGCGCACGATCTTTTCTGACGGGATGCTGATGGTGAAATCCTTGTGGCCTTTCAGGTTTTTGAATGTCTTCCGCATCGGGCGTATCGAGACTGCGATGCTCGGCGGGTCTGACGAACATATTCCCCCCCATGCGGCGACCATCACGTCCGGTTTTCCGGTCCTGTCATAGGTTCCCACGAGGAAGACCGGGAGCGGGTAGGCGATTGCCTGGGGGCCGAATGACTGTTTCATGCCCTGTTGTAGCAGCCCGGGAATTATATTGTTTTGGGCATAGTGACAAATTCAAATACTGTAAACGTGGGATATGTTCCCGGTCCGGTTCCAAAATCAACAGGTTCCGCTTGCCCCGAAGCCTGTGTGCCGCTTTTTTGTCCGCTCTCTTTATATTCCCGTTGAGTATAACGCATCATTATGACCCGGCAGACGCCCGCAGATCTCCTCACGATCATCAGGTCCTTTGTCCCTGACCAGACAAAACCGATCGCAACAGTCAGGAAGGATTTTTCCGCATTCTACGATGAATTCCAGGAAGACGCTGCGGAATCCGCCCACTGGGACCTGGTTGAAATACGGCCGGATCTGCCGGCGTTTCGGATAACAACTCCTGAGTCCACCGGTAACCGCACGGTCCTCTTCTTCCATGGCGGCGGGTTCACCGTTGGATCGACCGGGGACCACCTCGGCCTCTGTACCCGGATCGCACGGGCCTCAAAATCGACGGTTTTTTCGGTTGACTACCGGCTTGCACCCGAACACGTCTTCCCGGCAGCTGTCGAGGATGCGGTAGCTGCCTACCAGTATCTCCTGGAAATGGACGTCGGATCCCACCGGATCATACCGGTCGGTATCTCAGCTGGGGGAAATCTCGTCCTCAGCCTGCTGCTCGCGCTTCGCGACCGGAAGATGCCGGTGCCGGTAGCGGCGGCATGCATGTCACCGATGGTCGATCTGCTCTTCGCCGGGGAGTCGGTGGTGAGAAACCGTGAGAATGACTGGATCTCCGCAGCACGCCTCGCCCACATCCGTACCGCATACCTCGCGGGCCACGATCCGGCCGATCCCCTTGCCTCCCCGATAGCTGCACGCCTGAGCGGCCTGCCCCGGTTATATATCCAGGCCGGTACCAACGAGCTCCTCATCGACAGCATAACCTCGTTTGTGGAGAAGACCCGGTGGGCGGGAGTCCCGGTGCAGTTCGACATCTGGGAGGGAATGTTCCACTGCTGGCAGGTTTTTGCCGGGCAGGTCCCGGAAGGTCAGGAAGCGATAGACCGGATCGGAAAATTTGTACAGGGTGCCTGAACCCGGGAATTCCGGTTTCCGCCATTCCCGGCAGCGCCTCCGTGGCACAGGAACAAAAAAACAAATACTTTCATGTCCTTTCCCGGTGTACATTGGCGCACTGACCTCTATGCAGATCCGATTTTTTATTCCTGCCGTTGCGCTGGGAATGCTCGTCCTCCTTTCATCACCGGTGGCAGCCTCGCTCCTTCTCACCGGTGTCTCGTTTGTTCCGGATGCCCCGCTCGTACCCGGGACATCGCAGCACATGGTCGCAACATTCGATGTGCGTCCCGATGGATCGACGACCTTCAGCCGTGGGCACGAGCTCCAGATGCAGACGAATCTCGTTGATGCACGATGGAGCATCCAGGTCATTGATGACGGGAACAATGCGGCCCTCCAGACTGCCTCGGGAAGCGTGGCCTTTGTCAACGGAGCACTTCTCTCGTACCCGACCAGCCACGATGTCTCGCTTATGGTAACCATCAATGGAACGGTTCCGCTGTCGGCGATTTCCCCGTTTATGGTCCTTACGGTGGAGGAGCTTGATAATTCCGGGGCTATTGTCCCGGGAAGCACCACCATGGTAAACCAGCCGGTAGCCGGGCAGTCCCCGGCCACGGTTACCCCGGTGATGCCGACCCTTACCCCCGTGGTATCAGCCCCTGCACCGGTCCCGACACAATCCGGGGGTTTTGCACCGGTGACCGGAATCCTCGCGCTCTGTCTGGTAATCCTTATCGCAGCAAAGTGCAGGGAGAGGTAACCTCATCGGGACGAGCCGGTCCCGGTGGGTCCTGCCTTTTAAAGTGGACTGATTACCGGGAACCGGCGCAATAACCTTCATCCCGTCCCGGGTCCAACGCATTTTGTATGTTTGAAAGTATTGGAAGAAGTTTCGCGCTCGTAAAGACGAGCTGGAGTATTCTTATGGAAGATAAGAAGCTCCTCACCTTTCCCATCCTCTCCGGTATAGCTACCCTGCTTGTCATCCTGACGTTTGCGGTGCCTCTCGTAGTTCTCCCGCTTATCTTTACCGGGCAGCTCTCGACCCTTACGGACTCGAATCCGGTCCTCTTCTATGTCCTCCTGTTCTTGTTCTATCTTGTAAGTTACTTCGTCGTTATCTTCTTCAACACGGCGCTTATCTCGTGTGTCAACGCGAGGCTTAATGGAAAATCCATGACTGTTAAGGAAGGACTTTCGGCTGCAGCAAACCACTTCTGGTCGATCTTCGCATGGGCCATTGTGTCGGCGACTATCGGGATCATCCTCCACCTCATTGAAGAGAGGGCAGGTTTTGTCGGCCAGATTGTCGCGTCGCTCGTTGGCGGGGCATGGGGGCTGGTCACCTTCTTCGTCGTCCCGGTTCTTGTCCTTGAAGACAAGGGAGTTGTTGACTCGGTGAAGGAGTCCGTGTCCCTGATCAGGAAGACCTGGGGAGAGAGCATTGTCGGTGCAGGCTCGATCATGATCATCTTTATCGCGATCGGTGTCCTTGCATTCCTCGGTGTCCTCGCTGTCCTTCTCTTCAGCAGCAGCGCGATACTCACCGGGATCGTGATAGCCCTCTTTGTCATCCTTGTCGCGATCCTCGCGGTCCTCGCATCTGCCATGCAGGGGATCTTCGTAACCGCACTCTACACCTATGCAAAAACCGGCTCGGTGCCCTCGGCATTCGACCGGGAACTCATCCAGAATGCGTTCGCCCCGAAACAGGTTGGACCGGGCAACATCTGAACGACCTTCTGAATATTTTCTCTTTTTTGTATTCCCTTACGACGGTCCGGAGGCATAGTATCAGGCGTGCGTCATCTTCCCCGGATCCGGACCCCGATCATCGTCGCCTCAACACATACCTATACAATACCAGAATTCCCACCAGACTGGTATGGAGAAACGAGCAGCCTGGGGCGCGCTTCCGGGATCATCAACCGCCGAGAAGTTTCTCTCGCTGGGAATCGAGCGCAGGAGGATTATGGACGTCCGCATGCTGGACGATATCGCCCGCTCGTATGGGGTTGCAGTCTGGCTTTTTTTCGAAGAAGAACTCGCACGCAACCGGTCCCTTGAATCCGTCCAGAGTGAATTCGGTACCCTGCCGGAATACGAGCGTCCGTTCATCAGTGTCGGCAATTTCCTCCGGTTCACGAAGGAGAACGATCCCTCGTTCGAGCAGACCCTGAAAGAGTTTCCACTCATGGTCGAGATCGTGAATGCCGGCGAAACCCTTCCGGCCGCGGGAGGAGAGCCCATGCCCTATGTTACCGGGCTCATGCCGTTTCTTGACGAACTGGATGTCGATGGCGAACCCCCGCACGTGATCGGCTGATCCCAACCCCGCCAAAACCTGTTTTCTCAAACTTCCGTGTACCGTTTCCCTGTTTATTTATCGTCCCGCCGCTCAGGATCCTGTACTAGTATTACAACAACCGCAGTCTTCACCATCCCCGTAACGTGCCTCTGGAACAGGAAACCATGAAGAGAAAAACGAAGAATTATCTCTGGCAGTCCGTTATCGGGTTTGGTTTTCTCTCGGGGCTCTGGACCGCGATCGGGATCGATCCGGAGCAGGTAGTGCTGACCGCAGTCCAGAACGCAGTAGATACCGCATACTCAGACAGCGCGATTCACACCTTATTTATTGTCCTGCCAACACTTCTCCTCCTGTTTTCGATTTACGGCGCATACAAAAACGGGAAGGTCCCGGGGCTCGTCTCTGTTATCGTAGCGTATTTTTCCGGGCTGTTGATCCTTAACCAAACGGGACTTGCCCTGGTCTTACTTCTGTGCGCGATCGTATTCGGATGGATCGCGACGAACCGGCGGCTCGTGAAAAAACTGGCGGGACATTGATCTGTACCTTATAAATTTAAGAAAGTCCAACTTTTAAGGACATGAGTCTGCTCCAGAAAAAGAATCTTTTTTATGCATTTGATTCTGTTATTCCCAGCAAATACCTTCTCAAATTCCGGAAAGCCCTTTTTTTCGAGCCGTTCCTGGGTAACGATATCGCAAACCGCGGCAGACTATCCCACTACGGGTGCACCGACCGGAAGGAATTTGCAAAATCCTTAAAGAAGATCCGGTCCGATACCGAGCTCCTGCTCGAAGACATCGAAGCCTACCATATCCATATGGCGGTAAAGAAGACACAGAAAGTACCCGGTGATATTGCCGAAGTCGGCGTCTACAAAGGTGGCTCTGCGAAGATAATCTGCTCGGCAAAAGGAGACAAGCACCTCCACCTCTTCGATACGTTCGAAGGACTGCCGCAGGTCGATGATATCGATATGGTCTGGCCGTTCTACGAAGGAAAGTTTGCTGCATCGTATGACAGTGTCCGGAAATACATCGGGAACGAGAACAGCGTATCGTTCTACAAGGGCATCTTTCCCGCAACCTCGGAACCGGTCAAGGATAAGAAATTCTCGATGGTCAATCTCGATGTCGATACCTACGAGAGCACGAAACAGTGTCTTGAGTTTTTCTACCCCCGCATGAGCCGGGGTGGAATCGTCCTTTCCCACGACTATATCACTGCCCCGGGCGTTAAAAAAGCGTTCGATGACTTTTTCGCCGGGAGAGCCGAACCTGTCCTCGAAACGGCCGGCTCCCAGTGCCTTGTCGTAAAGGTGTAACCGGAAAAAATTAAATAAAAAATGGAAAAAATTTCTTTTTTTTTTAAATTTTGAGAAATTCTAATCCTTAATGATCAGGATCCCGAAGACAACGGCCATCAGGCCGATGATCAGGATAACAATCCCGACAAGTCCCTTGACCGCGATGATAACTTCGGGAAGAAACGCCCAGATCGCATACACACCAAGGGCACACAGAATAAGCCCGACGATTAATGCAACAATTCCTGTTTTATCCATAAAACACCTCTTGACTATTTTTTATTGAGTTCAAGATATATACCAGTTCCGGTAATCAGCAGGAACGGCCCGACGCAGAAATATCGCGCTTCAAAGATTTCCACGGGTACGGGAGAACGATCATCAGGAGAACTGCTGCCGCGATCGGAACGGGGATGGTCCCAAGCGCTGCCGCAAGCGAGTAGTGATCGGCGATTACACCATTGACTGCCACGCCAAGACCCCCAAAGCCGATCGCGAGGCCGAGCATCATGCCCGATGCAAGACCTACGTTCTGCGGGAGCAGCTCGTGCGACATCGCGACAGCCACGGCAAACGTCGACCAGATCGCAAACCCGAACAGGACGATCCCGATGATTGAGACGAGACCGGTAGTGAAGAAGAAGAGGCAGAACGCCGGGATCGCTGCCGCGAGCCCGAAGACCATGAACTCTTTCCTCCCGTACCGGTCCGATATATGCCCGCCGAAGACCTGCCCGGCGACGCCGGCAAGGAGCATGAGGGTGACGATCACGGTGGCCACTACAAGGGTGTAGCCCTGGCCGACAAGATACGTCGGCAGGAAGGTGATGGCGGCAAAGATTGCCCATGACCTGAGGATGGATACTGCCATCAGGATCATGAACGGTTTTTTCGAAGGGACATCGTCGGGCGGTCGTTCCACTGAGGCGTGTGTCACGCAGGCCCCGGCGATCCCGCCTGGCAGCAGGGACCTGAGGGCAATAACCATGAGCACTGCCGGAATAACCATGAGCAGCAGCCCCGGGAGCCCGAGCCACCACACCAGCACGCCTGCCAGGACAGGCCCGATAGCGTACCCGAGGTTGCCCCCGACAACGAAGTACGAGGTCAGCTTTCCCCGGTTCCCGCTCGAACACAACCGGCTGACAAGGCTGAGCGCGGTCGGGTGGAAACAGGCGTGCCCCAGTGCGGCGACGATCGCAAAGAGCATGATCATCGTATAATCATGGGCAACTCCCATCAGCGAGACAAAGACCGCGCCGAGGAGCAGGCTTATCGTGATAGGAACGGTGAATCCTTTCTTATCCGAGAACCAGCCGAGAGCCGGCTGGGTGAACGATGACGTTACGTTGTACGCAGTGACGAGAAGGCCTGCCGCGAGGTACGAGTACCCGTTGTTGGCGATCAGCAGCGGGAGGATAGCGGGGAGCACTGGCATGTAGATGTCGGTGACAAGGTGTGCCGCAGCAAGGCCGGTTACGGTCGCCTTTATGCTGCGGGGCTGGGGGGTGGTTTCTGTATCAGTCGTAGGATCTCGACCTCGATGTCCAGTGTATCCCGGGTGTGGAACGCAAACGTGCGCTTAAGGGGAAAAGATCCGCTCACTTTCTCGGAAATCTCTGCACGTTCACTCGTGTATGCCCGGATAAATGGGATCGAGCCCACATTAAATATGCCGTAGGTCACGGGTGCGATACGGAGGGCGAGGTCGATGAACGGCCGGTCGGCGTGGACTTTCTGGGCGCCGAACGGCGGGTTCATCACAACCGTGTCGCACTGGCCGATACGGGCTGCGAGGGCGGTGGTATCTGTGCCTGCAATATCGTCCACAAGAAATTCCACGTCCGCATCGAGAAGATGTGCGTTCTCTTCCGCGACGGCAATGGCCTTCTCATCGATCTCGATGCCTTTGACTTCCGCTGCGCCGAGTATGGATGCACCGATGGCGAGAAGGCCTGTCCCGGACCCGAGATCGCAGACGACCTTTCCCTTGATATCGCCTTTCATGAGCGCGTGGAAGAGGAGCCGGGCGGCAAGCGGTGCGGGTGTCTGGTACTGTTCGAGCGACGGGCTGGGGTGCGGGAACCCGGCGAGGCGCTGGAGCATCATCTCAAGATTCCTGAGTTTCATACTATCTCGTCGATGGTGTAGTCATCCCAGGTCCTTGCCCCGCAGAGGATCTCGAACTCCTGCGGCGAGAGGACCGGGACCGGGAACCGGACCTGGTCATCATACGCGAGCCGGGGGCAGGCCGTGTTCACGTACGCGGCGAACCCGAGGTTCAGCAGTTCGTCCGGGCTCACCTCGCACATCATGACGAGAACCGCGTGCGGTGCGAGGGAGGCAAGGCGCCGGGCAAGGTCCATCCGCTGCTGCCCGGTTTTGCTGCTCACTATGATACCGACGCTCTTTGCCCCGCGGGCTTTCTCCATGACCGCAAACCGGCGGCGCATGAGGGCATCGCCGCTCACTTCCTGTGCAAAGCCGGTGAGGGGATCGAGCGCGACGACGCGTTTCCGCGTGGTCAGGGCCATGCCGATCGGGTGGAAGAGCCCTGTACCGACGAAGAGAACTTCGTTGGCAGGGGCGATCTTGGCCGCGGCAAAGCTGCACCCGAGGACCTGTCCCCGGTATGGTGTACGGCCGCTGCCTTCTGCGACAGCAACTGTTATTCCCTGAGTACGGAAGTAATGCTCCATTTCGGGAACAAGGTGCACGTGCTGGACGGTCGTGACAAGGGCGATCTCCTTTTCTTTGAGGAGCGGGAGGGCATTGTGCAAAACAGCAATGTCGAAATCGATCGGGTACGGCTCGCAGATAACGTCCGGGTTCTCTTCGACCGGTGCATGGCCGAAATGCACGAGGACGTCTGCGTGTTTCAGGACGTCGAGTGCGAGGTCACAGGCACCGTAACAGGGATCGCCGCTGACGATTACTTCGAATCCTGCATCGCGGAGACTGGTGGCGACTTTGGCAGCCTTCCGTTTGAGCCCCTCGGGGAACTGGAGGGCTACGCGCTTCGCCCCCCGTTTTTGTAGTTTTCCGATGAGCTCAGAGGAACCGTTCAACCACACGCACCTTGTCCGTCACTTCAATCTTTACCAGTGACTTGTACGGGCGCCCGATATCCGGCTCTCCCCGCTGGATCGCGATGCAGACGTCGACGACTTCAGCGCCCGCGATCTCAAGGGCTTTTAAGAGCGCCTTCATGGTACCACCCGTGCTGACGACGTCATCGATGATCACGACACGGTCACCCTTGTATACACCGTTCAGGTAGAGTTCTCCCTTCGAGTATCCCGTGGTCTGGTGGACCGGGATCTCGCACGGAAGCTTGTACTCGCGCTTGCGCATGACGGTCATGGGAATGTCAGTCATGCACGAAAGGACGGTGCCGATATGGATGCCCATCGCCTCTACGACAACAATCTTGTCGACATTGTTTAAGTCAAGGACTTTGAGCATCGCACAGCCGACATCGCGGAGGAGTGCGGGATCAACGATCGGTACGCCATCGGTGATCGGGTGGATGAAATAATTATACTCCCCCCGCTTCACCATCGGACAGGTCTCAAGGGATTCTACCAGTCTGTCAAGCATGTAATTCACCTATTTCTTCAATAAATGCCTCGATCCGGTCGCGGTGCACGTGCGGCATGAGGACGATCCGCAGGTGCCCCCGCCGGGTCCACGAGACTTTCCACTTGTCGGGTATCTTGTCGCAGACAAAAGTCGCGACATTCACGTCGGGAGTCGCTGCACGCTGGATACCAAAGGTCTCCATGCCGGCGATGAGCCGTTCGGTATTCTTCATGCAGCCGCCGATGACCGCTTTCATTCCTTCGAAGCCGAGGTAATCGAGCACCGCGAGAGCTCCCACGACCGGGGCGCCCGGCCGGGTCCCCGAGAGCGTGAACTCCTGCTTCACCGTGAGGTACGGGGTGTCGATGTTGAGGGCGTTGAGCATATCCGGCTCCCGGGTGAGCAGGCACCCGGCCGGGATCGTGCTCATCCCCATCTTGTGCGGGTCGACGGCGATGGTCGTGACCCCGGGCAGCGAGAAGTCGAAGGGAAACGGCTTGTCGAGAAAAGGAATGACCATCCCGCCGAATGCGGCATCGACATGGAGGAACAGGTTATGGGCAAGGGCGATCTTCGAGAGCTTGTCGATCGGATCGACCATGCCGTACTCGGTCGTTCCCGCAATGCCGACAAGACCGATCGTGTTGTCGTCGATCTGCCCTGCGGCCCGGTCAGCGTCCATCCGGAAATCGCTTCCCAGCGGGACCGTCCGCATTTCGAGGCCGAGGATGTCGCAGGCTTTCCTGAACGAGAAATGTGCCGACTCCGGGACGATCACGTTCGGGTACTCGATCTCATTCCGGAGCACCCGGAAGAGGCGGAGCGCCTGGATATTGGACTCGGTGCCCCCGCTTGTGGCGTAGCCTCCCGCTTCAGGTAAGTGAAAGAGGGTTCCGAACCGTTCGATCAGGAGTTTTTCAAGCGAGGCCGTGCCGGGAAAAAGCCCCGGGTCCCCGAGGTTTGTCTCCATGAACATGCAGTGCGCCCTCACCGCGACCGGGTGGGGGAGCGTGCACATGGAGCTCAAAATAAATTTGTGGTCGAGGTCCTCGCTCTTCTTCGCTGCTAAGAACGAGAAGAGATCTTCTTCGCTGCGACCCTTATTCAACATCCCGGTTTCTCGCGGCTTCCAGGACTATCTGCTTTTCCATGCGGGCAACCGTCTCGCGGATCTTCTTGATCGCATCGATGTTTGCCGAGACGCTCGAGATGCCGTGCTCAACGAGCCATTTCGCCATCTTGGGGTCGGACCCGGCCTGCCCGCAGATAGAGCATTCGACGTCGTACGCCCGGCATACCTGGATCGCGTTGTGGATCAGGTGGAGCACCGCGGGGTGCTGGGGGTTGTACATGTCCGCGACGTTCTCGTTGTTGCGGTCGATAGCGAGGGTGTACTGGATCAGGTCGTTCGTGCCGAACGACGCGAAGTTGATCCCGCACTTGATGAAGTCCTCGATCATGATCGCGCTCGACGGGATCTCGATCATGATGCCGAGCGTGACATTATCGACATCCACGCCATTTGCCCGCATCATCTCCTTTGCCGCAACGAACTGGTCGGGGTGCGAGACCATCGGGAACATGATCCCGAGGTTCTCGTATCCTTCCTTCCAGAGCCGCTTGAACGACTCCACCTGCAGTCGGAACTGTTCGGGGCTCTGGAGGTCGCGTCGGATTCCTCTCCAGCCGAGCATCGGGTTGTGCTCGTGGGGCTCGTTCTCGCCACCCATCATGTTCCGGAACTCGTCGGTCGGGGCGTCGAGGGTCCTGACCCAGACCGGCTTGCCCGGGAATGCGTCGAGGACAATCTTGATCCCATCGTAGAGTTCCCTGACGAACTCCTCCTCCTTGTTGTTCGTGATGAACCAGCCGGGGGTCTTGTTGAGGCCGAGGATAAGGTGCTCGATCCTGAGCAGGCCTACACCGTCGGCACCCGTCGCCGCTGCCCGTCCCGCCGCTTCGGGGATCGAGACGTTGACCTTCACGCTGGTCGCGGTAATAATCGGGGCAAAGCCCGTAAGCGCAACCGGGGTCGCTGCTGCCGGCGCGGGAGCTGCCGAAGCGATCTCACCTTCGTAAACGATTCCCATTTCCCCATCGACCGTGACGAGCTGGCCGTTTCTTAAGACAGCGGTCGCGGTCTTGGTGCCGACAACCGCCGGGGTGCCGAGCTCGCGGCTCACAATGGCCGCATGGCAGGTCATCCCGCCTTCATCAGTGACAATGGCGGCGACCTTCCTCATCGCCGGGACCATGTCGGGGTTGGTCATCTTCGTGACAAGGATGTCCCCTTCCTTTACCGCACCGGTGTCCTTGACATCCCTTATAATGACGACCTTTCCCGACCTGATCCCCGGTGCAGCTCCCTGCCCTTGGATCAGGATCTTTGCGGAAGATTTCTGCGGGGACATGCCCTTCGCCTCTTTCTTGCTGCCGATAGTCGTAATCGGGCGGGACTGGAGGATATAGATGGTCCCGGCAACGATGCCCCATTCGACATCCTGCGGCACACCGTAGTGGTTCTCGGCGATCTTGCCGTACATCGCGAGCTTTGCGATCTCTGCATCGGCAAGCACCCGTACGTCCTGCCGGGCAGGCGGCACATCGACAAGCTTCGTGCCATGGTCGCCATCTGGAACGATCTCGATCTTCTTGTTCGAGATGAGCGTGTCGACGACCTTTTCCGTGCGCTGGTCGAAGACGTACTTGTCCGGGGAGACCGAACCGGAGACAACCGATTCGCCCAGCCCCCAGGAACCTTCGATGATAGTCAGGGACTCGCCCGTGATCGGGTGCGAGGTGAACATGACCCCCGCCTTCTCCGAGTGGACGAGCTGCTGGACGACGACGGCGATATTGACCGTCTGGTCATCGAAGCCCTGTTTTGCGCGGTAGTAGAGCGCCCGTGCGCCGTAGAGCGATGCCCAGCACTTCTGGACCGCGGTGATGAGCGCCTCTTCGCCTTTGATATTGAGGTAAGTGTCCTGCTGGCCTGCAAAACTTGCGTCGGGCAGGTCTTCGGCAGTCGCACTCGACCTGACCGCGACAATCAGGTCCTTCTCCGACATTTTCCTGTACGCCGCCCGGATCTCGTTGTTGATCGAAGCCGGCATCTGTGCCTTGATCACCATCGCCTTAGCTTCGTCGGCAGCCTTCTCCAGTGCCTCGTTGTTCTCCACATCGAGCCGTTCGAACGATGCAAAAAGGGTATTCTCGATACCGGTCTCTACTAAAAACCTGCGGAATGCCTGGGCGGTGACCACGAAGGCTTTCGGGACGGGAAGTCCTATCGACGCCATCTCTCCAAGAGATGCCCCCTTACCCCCGACGGAAATGATATCCTCCTTCCTGATCTCCTCAAGCCAAAGAATATTGGGCACTTCTTTCATGCACGCACCACTTATGATGTCACCTCCAGTCACTTTAATAATTATCATCAGAAGTCTTGGAAAAACGGGCGGAACCATTCCGTCCACCGCGTGGTCCGCCAGCGTTTTCCTCTTGCCCGGCGATGACGCGATCCGGTGACGATTGAAAGAATAACCCTCTTTAACTCCGGCGCAGATAATATATGGGTTTTTATGGCAAACGCGAGAGTGCTCGTCAGCGATCCGCTGTCGGAAGAGGGGCTTGCAATCCTTAAGGGGGCTGTCAGTTTCGATGTCAAAACTGATCTTCCCGAGGATGAACTCCTCAGAATAATCGGGGATTACGATGCCCTGCTGGTCAGGAGCGGTACGGATGTCAATGCAAAAGTGATCGAGGCCGGAAGGAAGCTGAAGTTCATCGGCCGTGCCGGGGTCGGGGTCGACAATATTGATATGGACGCGGCGACCCGCAGGGGTATCATCGTTGCAAATGCGCCCGAAGGAAACACCCTCGCCGCGACCGAGCACACGATGGCGATGATGCAGTCGCTCGCACGGAACATCCCGCAGGCAAACGCGAGCCTGAAGAGGAAGGAGTGGAAGCGCTCCAAGTTCATGGGTGTCGAGCTCAACGAGAAGACGCTCGGCATTGTCGGCTTCGGCCGCATCGGCCGCGAAGTCGCAAAGCGTGCGAACGCAATGGACATGAAGTGCGTCGCGTACGACCCGTTCATCACGAAGGAACGTGCAGCCCAGCTCGGCGTAGTGATGATGTCCATGGCCGATCTCTTCAAGGTCTCGGATGTCATCACCGTCCACACGCCCCTGATCGCTGAGACAAAACACGTCATCAATGCGACAACTATCGCGACGATGAAAGACGGTGTCCGGATCATCAACTGTGCCCGCGGCGGCATCATCGACGAGAAGGCGCTCTACGATGCCATCAGGAGCGGCAAGGTAGCCGGCGCTGCGCTCGATGTCTTCGAGACCGAGCCCCCGACAGACTCCCCGCTCCTCGAGCTCGACCAGGTCATCGTTACCCCGCACCTCGGGGCAAGTACAGTCGAGGCGCAGGTCAATGTAGCGGTCTCCGTGGCAAAGCAGTGCATCGAGGTCCTCAACGGCGGCTCCGCGAAGTACGTGGTCAATGCCCCGATGGTGCCCCCCGAGCTCGCAGAAGTCCTCGAACCCTACGCCCAGCTCGCCGAGAAGATGGGACGTTTCGTTATCCAGATCGCGGGCGGACGGCTCGCCTCGGTCGAGTGTATCTACGGCGGAGAACTCTCGGCGTACGCAGGGAGCATGAAGTTTGTCACCCGGCTGGCCCTAAAAGGGCTCCTCGACCCGATCCTCCAGCAGCCGATCAATATCGTCAACGCGGAGTTCATCGCGAAGGAACGCGGAATTACCGTCAGCGAGACCGTTACGCAGGAATCGTCCGGCTTCAAGAATCTCATCACCATTAAGATCAAGACCGACAAGGGTGAAGAGTCCGTCAGCGGCACGGTCTTTTTTAAAGGCCGGAGCAGGATCGTCTGCATCGGCGGCTACACCATGGACATGATCCCCGAAGGCCATGTCATTGTCTCCCGGCACCTCGACAAGCCGGGCGTCATCGGGCGGGCATCCACCATCCTCGGGAAGTGCAACATCAATATCGCGGGCATGCAGGTCGGCCGGATCACTCCCGGCGAGGATGCAATCATGGTCCTCAACGTGGACAGCGAAGTCCCCAACTCAGTTATGGAAGAGATCCGCGGGATGCCCGGCATTCACACCGCGGTCTATGCCAAAATCTCGTCAGACAAGATCTGATATCAGAAATCGATTTTCCTTTTTTTATGATTTTAAAAAGAGAGAATGCCGGATCTCCGGTCGCTCGCCGCTTTGATGTTTAAGATTCTTCGTAGATCTTCACGGTTTCCGGCATGATACCCGGGCGCTTGTCGGTCATGAGATAGGTGTAACTCATAACGTGCACGATGTACTCAAGGTAGCCCTTGGCAAAGTCCGAGAGGAACTCATTCCTTCTCCCAAGGAAGAGGATGTGGAACCACTGGACGAAGAGGAAGACGAAGGCGATGATGCCGTAGACCGCTGCAACAAGGCCGATAAGGATCCAGTATACGATACGGACGAGGAGTTCGATTCTGCCTGCGTCATGCTCAAAGGTGAAGAGCTGCTTGGATGTTCCGTCAGTCATAATACAATCAAAGGTGGGGGAGTCCGCCTATTAAATTGACCGGCCCCGTTTTCCCGGGATTCCGACAATCGTTGCACTAATTTTTAATAATACTATGACAGACACTATAGAGCATCAGACACACGCGGGCTCGTGGTCTAGTTGGCTATGACGTCGCCTTGACATGGCGGAGGTCCTGAGTTCGAATCTCAGCGGGCCCATCATTCTTCTTTTGTTGAGTTCTCTTCCGGAATCTGTCTCGTTTGTTCTCCATTCAGGACCGCAGCGTAATTTATTAAACCAATACGGGTCGTAAACAGGTACAGATGGCTCCACAACCCGGCTCTTCATGGCAGACGGCCCTCAATCTTGAATATTTTACCGTTGTCTACAACATTCTCGAAGCGATCGCTTCGATCGTCTTTGGTACCGCAGCCCTGAGCATTGCCCTTGTCGGGTTCGGTCTTGACAGTATTATTGAATCCCTGTCCGGGCTTGTCCTGATCTGGCGGCTCCGGAAGCATGAGAAGCTTTCGGGTGAAGAAGAGAAGAAAACGGAAAAGCGGGCAGAACGTTTTGTTTCGGCTACGTTCTTCCTGCTCGGGATCTATATCCTCTACGAATCGGTCAACAAACTGGTGATGAACGAACCGGCCCGGCCTTCTGCGATCGGGATCATCATCGCCGTACTCTCTCTGATCATCATGCCGATCCTCGCGTGGAGGAAACGTGTTGTCGGCACAGAGATCGGGAGCAGGGCACTCCTCGCGGATGCAAAGGAGACCATTGCCTGCGCACTCCTGTCCGCTGCGCTCCTTGCCGGGCTCCTCGCCAATTACCTTTTCGGGGTCTGGCAGGCAGATCCCCTTGCCGGGATAGTGATTGTCCTCTTCCTATTCCATGAGGGGTACGAGACCTGGTGCGGCTCGTGCGGAGGCTGTGCCTGCACGAACGCGGAGTAACCTGAAAGGACCGTACAATCAAAAGCAGGGCCCCTTCCCCCCCCCGTTGGGTGGAAATGGATTTTGGAAAACAGTTGGGTGAGGGTGGATCTCAAGCGACAGATAAAAAAAAGAAGATATCCGGTTAACCGGGTCGTTGTCAGCTCTTCTGACTATCCGGGCCTGTCCCGGAATTACTTTTCCTTATAGATCAGCCACGCGGCATACAGCATCGAGGCGCAGGCAATGAGGAATATCAGGGCATGCAGTTCAGCAGAGACATCGAGCGCGAAGATGCGCCCGAGATCGAAGATGACAAACAAGACAAACGTCAGCGCGATGAACCATCCATATACTTTCTTCTTGTTCACCGCGATGAGAACCGCCACGACTGCGATGACGATCTCGATCAGCGTTGCAACGAGCTGCATGATATCGGAGACTTGCATACGGTGTGGTACTATAGTACCGGGTTAAAAAAGGACTGGTTTTGATATTCGTCAGTGCGGGTCCGTGCCTAGGATTTGCACTTGCCGCAATGACCCTGCTTATCGAAATACTGCTGGTGGTACTCTTCTGCCTTCCAGAAGTTCGAGGCCGGCACGATCTGGGTCACGACTTTGCCGAACCCCAGTCTTCCCGAGGTCTGGAGATCTTCTTTCGACTTGCGGGCTTTTGTCGCCTGTTCCGTATCGTGATAGAATATTACCGACCGGTAATTCGAGCCGATATCCGGCCCCTGCCGGTTGAGCTGGGTCGGGTCGTGGACCGACCAGAAAACATCGAGGAGCTTGTCGTAGCTGACCTTCGCCGGGTCGAACGTTATCTGCACGACTTCCGCATGGCCCGTATCTCCGTCGCAGACGTCATGGTAGCTGGGGTTCTTCACGGTCCCGCCCATGAACCCGACCGCGGTCGAGACAACACCTTCTACCTGCCTGAATTTTGCCTCGACATGCCAGAAGCAGCCGGCCCCGAAGGTTGCGAGTTTGTACTTGTCATTTGATTCTGCCATAACTCATCTTCCTCCTATCCACTAGGCTATCCGGCGTATATGAATTTTCTTAAAACCAGCAGGGCCCATCATCTTTAATGTCCCGGAAAAACAAATTAACTCTATGGAACGGTTGTACCGGTCGAAGAATGAGCGGGTACTCGGTGGGGTATGCGCAGGGATCGGGGTATATTTCGATGTCGACCCCACGGTTGTCCGGCTGATCTGGATTGTCCTCACCCTCCTCTCGTTCGGTGTCGGTGTCATTGCATATATTATCGCCTGGATCATCGTGCCCGAAGTCCCGGAGCCAATAGCCGGTTCAGTGGTCCCGATCGTCGGCGGGTCGCAATAACCCTGAAAATACCATCTGGAACCACGACTCATGCGAATCCTTTTTGTTGTCTGCGGTGAGGGGCTCGGGCATGCGTCCCGGTGCCTGAGCCTCGGCCGTCATCTCGAAACCGAAGGCCACGAGATCCATTTTGCGGGATACGGAAAGGCTTACGATTTCATAGACCAGCACCCGTGCGGAACGCTCCACCGGGTCACCCGCGAGGTCTTCCTCGAAGGGGAAGGCGGTTTTTTCAGCCTGAAAAAGACTCTCTGGAACTCAAAATTCATCGTTGCGGACATGCTGAAATCCGTTTTTTCCGTCGACTCACTCATACGCCGGTACAGGTACGACTGCGTTGTCTGCGATACCATGTACGGCGGCCTCCTTGCTGCCCGCATCCGGGGGGTTCGTGCCATCTTCGTCACCAACCAGACGTATTTCTGCGGCCCGGGTGGCACGACAAATCCTGTCTGGAAAGTCCTGAACTTTGCAGTCCGCAGGTACCTCCATCTCGCAAACCACGTCATCGTCCCCGATTTTCCCGCACCCTACAGCGTCGCAGAGTATAACCTGGTCCTCCCGAAAAAGGAGTTGCCCCGGTACACCTTCACCGGCCCCCTCTTCGACCTCGACCCGTCGCGGTACCCGACCTCGAAGAAGACGGTGTTCACCAGTTTCGGCGGCGAGCCGTACAAGCTCCCGATGTACCAGATGTTCAGGGAGATCGCAGACAAGCGCACCGACCTGTACTTCGATGTCTTCTATACCGGGCCGGTCCTTCCGGAGTCATCGGAAAACTACGTCTCCCACGGGTATGTTCCCAACCTCTTCGATCACCTTGCCCAGGCCCACGTCGCGATTGTCCACGGAGGCCTGACAACCCTGCACGAAGCGCTGGTATTCGGGAAGCCGGTTCTCGTGATCATGGACCCGAAGCACCCCGAACAGCAGAACAATGCAAAGAAGATCGTGGAGATGGGCGCCGGGATCGCGATCGATGGCACGACCGTGACCTGCGAGACACTCGAGCAGAAACTTGCCGAGGCCATGGCGCTCGTCCCGAAGCTCGCCGGGAAACCGTTGTCAGGAACGCTCGGGCAGAAGAAAGCCGCCGGGATCATTGTCACGGTCGCAAACGGTAAACGGTCGCGCTACCAGATCCTGTACAAACGTCTCTTCAGTGATCACCGTGACCGGGATTGGTGAAATAACAACAATAAAGATGGAGAACGAGTTCCGCGTCTGCCCGGCGTGCGGGTACGAGCTCGGGTTCCATACATCGTTTGTCAATATCCACGCGGACAAACCCGTTCCTTTCAAGTCGACTACCGATGTGTACCGTATCATCCTCATCTGCCCGGAGTGCGGGGCCCGGTACGATATCGGATGGAAGGTGCCGTTCCCGAAAAACGGCGATGTGCCGAAAACTGAATTTTCCCATGTATGATTTGGCAAAGACTCATCTGAAATGCGGAGGAGTTGAATGCCGGACTCCGGAGATCCCGCCCTTTGAAATCATCGTTGACTCCCGTCTTTAGATTACCATGATGCGGTGCGCCGAGTGCAAGGGAAAGGGGATGTGCGGCCTGCCCCGGTGCCCGATCATGAGCAGGTTCCATGCGCAGGTTGCGATGAAGCCTGCGAGCAGCTACAAGGGAAGTTCGCCTTCGGTCTTCATCGGGAGCTATGGCTATCCTGACATCAATGGCGGCCCGCTTCTCATCAACGACAGCGACAACCCTCCCGACTGGCTTGCGAAGAACCTCGGCATCGGGGACGTTGTCGATTTGCGGGCGCGGACGATCCGGGGGAATTCCGGACTTGAGGCGACTGCCACGAACCTGCAGGAGATCGCACTTTCTTCCAAGCCGCTCGATGTTGAAGTGGCATTTGAGAGACCGGTCGCGTTCAGCCTTACGTTCGATGGAACGGTAGCGCCGGTCGGCCTGTCGGGGGCAGTTAAGAAACTCGATGTCATCGGGAATGCAGCGGTGGCACGGGTCGTGGACAGGATCACCTCCGACACCGATATCGTTGCGACCGATGCCTGCCTCGCGCTTGCATCGGAAGTCGATGTATACCAGATAGCGAAGCTGATGACCGCAGGGCTTCTCGGGAAGCGACGGAAGTTTGTCCCGACCCGGTGGGCGATCACCGCAGTCGATGATACGATCTCGACCGGCCTCAAAAAAGAGATCGGCCGCTTCCCGCCCCTTGAGGAGATACGGCTTTTCACGGCAGAGGTCTTCGGCAACCGGATCGTCTGCATCCTCGTCCCGGGCGACTGGCGGTACGAGATGGTCGAGATCTGGGGGAGCCACACGCTCTGGGGCGGGGACGAACTGGTGATCGTGCAGGACCGGGAGGGGATGAAGAAGTCCGGCTACTCCCCGATCTCGGGAGCCTACTACTCGGCCCGGCTCGCGGTCTGCGAGTACCTTGAAACGATCCGGAGATCTGCCCGGGTCATCGTCCTGAGGAGCGTATCGCAGGAGTACTGGGCGCCGCTCGGAACGTGGGTGATCCGGGAAGCGACACGAAAGGCAATGGAGAGTCCTCCGGTTACGTTCGCATCGATCGATGAAGCGACCGCCCATGCGTCCGCGGTGCTCGGGTCGGATGCATGGCTCGGGCACAGCACGCTTGTCCCTGAGCTCAGGACCCAGCGGACGCTCTTCCAGTTCTGAAATTTTTCATTTCTGAAATGCCTGTGCGGACTTCGACTGCCGCTGGTACCGGTCCCGGATGCCCTCGATAGTCTCGACGTCTTCGATGCCCTTGTCGTCGCGTATCCGGATCAGCCGGGGGAACCGGAGGGCGAAGCCGGCCTCGTACGTGGGGCTGACCTGGAGTTCGGCATAGCCGACTTCGAAGACGAGCCCGGGCTCGAACATGACGCTTCGCCCGGACTTCGTTATGACCTTGTCTTTCAGGAGCTCGTAGACTTCCGCGAGCTGGTCGTCAGAAAAACCCGTAGCAACCCGGCTCAGCGGGAGCAGTTTCCCCTGATCCTGGCAGGCGAGGAGGAACGAGCCGAAGACATGGGCCCGCTTGCCCTCTCCCCATTCTGCGCCGATGACCGCAAGATCGAGCGTGTCCACCTCCGGTTTGATCTTGATCCAGTTCTTCCCCCGCTGCCCGGGCGTGTAGGGCGAGGATGGGACCTTGATCATGATCCCCTCGTGCCCGGCATCGAGCGCTGCCTGGTACGTCTTCTCGATTTCCTGCTGGTCGCCGCTCACGATCTGCGGGGCAAGGTATAAGGTTACGATCTCTTCGAGTTTTTTCCGCCGTTCGGTAAACGGGAGATCGATCATGGTCTCGCCGTCCAGGTACAGGATGTCGAAGACGTTCGGGACCATCTCGATGGCTTCCGTCGCTTCCGCGACATCATGGCGCCTCCGGAACCGGCGCAGGACCGACTGGAACGGCATCGGCTTCCCGTCCTTGATCGCGATGACCTCGCCGTCAAGGATGACATCGTGGTCGGTTGCCGAGAGGAGTTTTTCGATGACGTCCGGCAAAGCTGCGGTCACGTCTTCGAGTCTCCGGGAGTAAAGCCGGGCCCAGTTTCCTTTCTTGTGGAACTGGAACCGGGACCCGTCGTACTTGAACTCGGCTGCGATCTCGCCGTGTTCCTCAATCATATCGGCAATAGTACCCTGCTGGGCGAGCATCATCCTGACCGGGTGGAAGGGGGTAATCCGGACATCCCTGAGGGAATCCGGCCCGAGTTTCGAGAGGCGTGCTACTTCCCCGAGATCATTTAAAGCCTGCATCGCGTGCTCAACGAGTGCGGAATCGACTCCGAACCCTTTCGCAATCGCGTCCCGGACGCTTCCCTCTCCGACCCCGATCCGGAGTTCCTCCATCATGATCCGGGCAAGATACCGGCCTTCGAGCGGGTGGGCGTTCCCGAGCAGGTTGCGGACGGCGAGCAGTTTCTCCCGCTGGGACTTCTTTCCCTCCATGTCGGCGATCGCAATGAGGTCTGCATAGACCGTGACGATATTGAGCTCTTCGTGGAAGAACGTGGTCTGCGATTTTATGGAAAGAAGTTCCTCGACCGCCCGGCCCACGTCACCGGTCGTGTTGATCTTTTCGATGACCTGCTCTTTTTTCAACCCGGCAACATACCCGATCGCTTCGATGAGAAGATTCGGCCCGATGCCGAGCTTCCTCGCGCTCCAGTCGGGAAAGATCCTGCCCATGACAAACCGGACAAAGACCGGCAGCTCGTCTTCGGAAAGCCCGGGCAGCACCTGGCTGATGATGTCGATCATCTCGAGACGCGACGAGATCCCTTCGAGTCTCTCGCATGACCGGGAAAATTCCATAAAGAGCATTTTGGTTATCGCTTTTGATGTTGCCCGAATGGATGGATTAAGGTTTTGATAATCAATTGATTATAAAAACCCAGGAATGACCCGAATTTTGCGGAATCACGGGCGGATTCCGGTATTTACCGACTGGGATTTCGACATGCTTAATACCTCCCGTGCGAGATTTTTAGTATGGATGTGGAGTGGCAGCCCGATGCTATCATCAGGGTAAAACTCGACCAGCTCAAAAAAGAATTTTTTGAATACGTCGAAAAGAACATTGAGAAGATCGAGGCCAATGTTCCTGTTTTCTATGGTCATGTAAATGCCACGCTCGAAAAGGTACTGCCGGACATCGGGGACGAGGTCCATGATCGGTTCATCGACAGTGTAACGATCAAGGTCCTCGATACGAGCAGCAGGTCCCCGGACGCAGGTTTCGTCGAGAAACTGTTCGATTATGCGCTCCGGAACAAGCGCAAGAAGGCCGGTAAAGCCCTCTATGACATCACCCTCGGGATGAAGATGATCACGAACGGCAAATATGTCGAAGCGATCGAACAACTCAAAAAATACCGTACCGTCGATGCGAGCATCTGCCCGGCAATTGCGTACTGTTACTTTGTCCTCTCGACCCAGGCCGGGCCCGACAAGGACCTGGACGGGACGGTCCGGAGGCCTTCCCAGTCCTCGCTCACTTCCCGCGAGCAGATGATAGAGCTTGTCCGGCTCAAGCCCCCGGTAAACCGGATCAAGGATCTCGATGTCCCCGAAGATCCCGAAATGAACAAGATCTTCTGGTTCATGCTCAAGCAGGCCATCGACTGGTTCCCGAGCGAGCGGGAATTTTTCCGTATCGGCCTGGAGAAGGCATCGAAAGACGGGAGGCGCGACATAAAGGAAGAGCTCCTCTCGATCGCCATCGAGCGGTTCTACAACGACATGTTCTTCTTGAGAGAATCGTATAAGGTCAAGCTCGAGAGCCGGAACGCGGCGGGAGTCGCGGGGGTCGTCAAGCAGATGACCCAGCAGTATCCCGACGAACTCGAACCGATCTTTTACGGGCTCAAGCTCTCGGTGATGACGACCCGGGTCGAGACGTACTACCGGTTCCGGAAGCTGGCGCTCACGAAGAACATGCCCCAGAACGTGCTCCTCCTGCTCGACTTTGCATTCGGGCTGATGAGCGGGAAGCAGTACGAGGCGCTTGCATGTCTCGACGAGATCAAGCTGAAATTCGGGGCTCGCCATTTCTACGTGACCCTGCTCGAATACGTGGCGCATGACTTTGTTTCCGAAGACGAGAAAACGGTTAAGCAGGCCAAGAAGGCACTGATCGATTCGATCGACCAGTATTGCCTGAAATTGCTGCAGATCAAGAATATTTAACGAGGTATACCGATGACATTCCAGAAACCGAAAATCCGCCCGGTAAATTTGAGGAATCGCACAGGAAGGAATACCTATGAATGAACCACGGGTCATGATTGTCGGGGACGATCCCGCATGCACCGCAGGGCTTGAGCAGATGCTCGGGCAGATCGGGTACGGCATTTTTGCGGACGCCCGGCCCGGTGAACCGGCGGCAAAGGCAACCGGAAACGGCTGTCCGGACATCGTCCTTATCGATGCGTCCCTGCTGGCCCGTGACGGTGCCCGGGTCTTTGCGGGAAACGCAAATATCGGGGATATTCCCGTTGTGTGCATTGCACAGACCGACGACGGGAGTGTCCTGTCCGGGATCAAGTCGGCGAATGTCTACGGATGTCTGGTTGCACCGGTGACAGAGCGCGAACTTGAGTTGGCGCTCGGGATCGCCCTCTCGCGGAACGAGGCCGACCGGCGGATACGGAAATCGGAGGATGAGCTCAGGAAATACCGGGTCCACCTCGAAGCAGTGATCTCCCGGCGGACCGCCGAACTCAAGAAGACCAATGCCCATCTCCAGCGCCTGCTCCATTTCATCGAGCTGACCGAGCGGAAACTCGCGACAGACTCCCTCGATGCCGAGATCCAAGGGGATCACCCGGGTTCTCCACACGGTGAGGAAGGTGTCATCACGGTCGATCCGGACATGAACATAGTCCTCGTGAATTCCGCGGCGCAGCATATGCTGGGGTGGACCGAGGACGAGGCTGTTGGGAAACCGGTTACGGAAGTTTTCTCTCCATCGGATTCCGATGCCGGTTCAATGTTCTGCGGGAAAATAAAATCCATGATCTCGTCAGGCTCTCCCGGGGAGACAATCGAAGATATCCCGGTCCGGACAAAAACCGGTGGGATGCAGTCTTATTCCGCCTATATCGAGCCGATCTTCGATCTCGACGATGAGACCGCCGGAATAGTCCTCACGTTCAGTGATGCGCTGGAGAGCAGGCAAGAGGGGCGCGAGGCGGTGCGGAGCCGGAAACTCGAATCCCTCAACGTCATGGTACGGGGCCTTGCCCACGATTTCAACAACATTTTAAGTTCGGTGCTTGCGAATGTCCAGCTCGCGAAAGTGGAATTGCAGGAAGGCTCGCGCAGCCGCGACCGGCTCAACAGCGCCGAGGACGGGGTGCTCCGGGCCCGCGAACTCTCGCAGCAGATGCTGAACTTTTCGGGAGGCGACGAGTCGAATGGGCTTGTTATGGATCTGGCCGATCTTATCGAGAAGACCGGCAACTTCTCGGTCCGCGGGTCCGGGTCGAAATGCGAGTTCACCCTGCCGGCCGATCTCTGGGAAGTCCCGCTCGAAGAGGACGCGATCCGGACGATGCTCAACGACATCTTCCTCTTCCTTGACGGTCTTCAGCCAGGGGGAGGTGCGATTAGCGTGGCTGCGGAGAATCTGGCTGCAGGTGCGGGAGCAGCAAAGGATCTCCGTCCCGTGGATTACGTAAAAATCCGGTTTCACATCCCCGGCCATGTCATACCCGACGCGGTTATCGGCGAGATCTTCAGGGCAGGCTCTTCGCATCCGTTCGCCCTCGATCTCTCGCTTACGGAATCCATGATCAAGAAATCCGGTGGCGTGCTCGATGTGAAATCCGGGACAGCCACCGGGACCGGGATTGTACTCTACCTTCCCGCCCGGGTTCATGCAGCACCGCTGCCGAAGACAGAGGCTCCCAGGGCTGTGAGCGGAGACGAAACCGGGGTGAAACGGATCCTTCTCATGGACGATGAGGACGCGATCCTCTCCGCAACGAGCGAGATGCTCAAGTTTCTCGAGTACGAAGTTGCCGTCGCCCACAACGGCGAGGAGACGATTGATCTCTACAAGAAAGGGCAGGAATCCGGAGTCCCGTTCCATGCGGTAATTCTCGACATCACGGTTCCCGGGGGTATGGGAGCGCAGGAGACCCTGCCAAAACTCGTTGCCCTCGATCCCGGTGTCAACGCGATCATCTCGAGCGGGTACTCGACGAGCCCGATGATCCTCGACTACCGGTCATTCGGGTACATTTCGGCGATCGTCAAACCGTACGGGTTCAAGGAGCTCCGCGAAGCACTCGACAAGGTCTTCAAATAAATCAAATTCCAAAAAATGTAAGAAAACTTCCCCGACAAGAATAAATTTCTAAAAAAAATCCTTTTTTCAGGAACGTTCCCGTTGTTCTTACAGGTCCATCGACTGGGGGCTGCCGGCCGTCAATCCTTCCTGGGTTGCGACAACTATTTTTCTCTCCTCAAAAAAGAGGCCCATCCCCTCGCGGGCGCTTGTTCTCGCTTTATCCGGGGTATTGTTTATTTCGCTCAGGTGAGCGAGGATCACGAGCGGTGCATCCTTGCCAAGACTCCTGAGGCAGGACGCAGCTTCCGTATTCGAGAGGTGGCCGCGTTTCGACCTGATCCGCCGCTTCAGCGATTCCGGGTACGGCCCGTTCGCGAGCATATCCGGGCAATGGTTGCTCTCAAGAACAATCCCGTCGCAGTGCGAGAGGAGCCCGAGCATGCCCGGGGTGACGATACCGGTGTCGGTGCAGTACCCGAGCGTGATGCCGTTTTCCCGGATGACAAACCCGCACGGTTCGTTCGCGTCATGGGATGTCGCAAACGGTTCGATCTTAAACCCGCCTGCGGAGAACGGTTCGTTATACCGGCACACCCTGCTTTCGAGCGGCTTATCCGATGTCCTCCGGTGGAGGAGGAAATCCTGAAGCGTTCCTTCCGTCGCGTACACCGGGACAGCGAGCTTGCGTGCGAGGACATCCAGCCCCCGAACGTGATCCCCGTGTTCGTGGGTGATGAGGATAGCGCTGATCTTTTCAGCATCGAGCCCGGCCCGGTCGATCCGGGCCATGGTCTCCTTTGCACTGATGCCGGCATCCACGAGCAGGGCGTCGCTCCCGCCATCGATAAAAACACTGTTGCCTTTGCTTCCGCTGGCAAGGATCGTGCACCGCATCGATCAATAATCTGACGTACTGCTATTAACGAGCTCTCATCCGAGCAAAAGTAAAAAACAGGAAAATTATTTTTTTGCCTTGAGCATTTCGTATTCCGAGAGGACCGGCGCGATCGTTTTTGTTGCGATCGAACGGCGCAGGAGGGTGGTGAGCCTGCGGCAGTAATGGATATGTGCCATCTGGAAGCTGACGATAATGCCGAAACACAAACAGGTGATACTGATCAGGGTGTAGCTTACAACGTCTGCCATGTCCTCAGGTCTCCTTTGCAAGTTCATCGATCATGGGGATAAGCGAGTCATCGTCCGAGCACAGTTTTGCAACGACCATCAGCCGTTTGTTATAATGGACGATCAGCAGCTGGTAACCGAGGAGTGTTCCTATGCTGAAGGTAATAACCCCGATTCCGATATATATCAGGAGATCTGTGAACAGGTCAGCCATGGCATCTCACTGACTGTTTCGACAGCAACCAGATAAATATATTGAAAAGTGTTTCAGCCGGTGGCTGGAACGACATGGATCGCCGAGGCTTTTACGCTTACCCGGACCCGTGTCCCGATGGAGAGCCCGAGTTCCTCGCAGGACCGGGTCGTGATAAGGGAAGTGATGGTAAACCCGCAGTCAATCGTGACCCTGATGAACGGGCCGAAGGGAACCATCTTCCGGATCGTACCGTCGAAATGGTTCCGTATGCTCGACTTTGCCGGCACTCCCGCCGCATCTGGGGAGATCACCACCTCTTCCGGCCGGATAAAAAGTTCCACGTCCTGCCCCGGCCTCGCGGGTGTCACGACTTCGAAGAGCGCCTGGCCCACGGAGATCGTGGCGAGGCCCCGGTCGTTTTCCTGTACAATCCCTTTCAGGGTGGTATCGATGCCCACGAACCGTGCGATATCCTGGCCCCGGGGCATGTAGAAGATCTCGTGGAGGGTCCCGACCTGCACCATCTTCCCGTTCATGATGACCCCGATCCGGGTCGCAAGTCGCTGTCCCTGGATCATATCGTGCGTTGCGACGATGATGGTTGTGCGGAACTTCTTATTGATCCGGAGGATGAGGTCCTCGATGAGCTCCGAGTTCACCGGGTCGAGATTAGCCGTGGGCTCGTCGAGCAGCAGGACTTCGGGCTCGGTGACCATGGCCCGTGCGAGTGCAACCCGCTGCATCTCGCCTCCTGAAAGCGTGACCGCCCTGCGCCCGCCAAACCCGGCAAGGCCGACAAGATCGAGCGCCGCATTCACGCGTTTGTCGATCTCCTCTCCTTTCATTCCTCTGAATTTCAGCCCGAACGCGACATTGTTCGCGACGGTCGTGTTGAGAACCGCAGGCTTCTGGAAGACAAGTGCCATCCTCCTCCGGATCGCAAGCCGCCCGGCGCTGGATGTGGCAGTATCGGCGCCGTTGAAAAAAAGAGATCCTGCCGTCGGGGTTTCGAGAAGGTCCATGAGCCGGATAAGCGTTGTCTTGCCGCTGCCGCTCGGGCCGATCAGGGTGAAGATCTCGCCTTGCCTGATCTCAAGATCGATCGAGTCGAGGATCTTTCTTCCCCCGGCTTCGAAGCAGAGCCCCCGTGTCCGGATCACGTGCGGGGACCCCCGAGTGCAGCCTCGGTCTGGAACGAGAGGCCGGCGGTGATGAGGTTCAGGACCACGACGACGATAAGCGCGATGCCGAGGAGGATAATGCCGAGCGCGATGGAGAACGGGAAATCGCCGATACCGGTCTGTAAGGCGATGGCGGTTGTCAGCACCCGGGTCTGGTTCAGAATATTGCCGCCGATCATCATCGCGACACCCACTTCCGAGATGGCGCGGCCGAAGGCGAGAACGATTGCACTGAGGATCGCATACCGGGCCTCTTTCACTATCTGGAGAACACCCTGGAACGTAGTCGCTCCGAGCGAGAGGAGGGTGTCGCTGATGCTCTTGTCGACTCCACTCAGCGCGGAGATGGTAAGGCCGGTGGTGATGGGGATGATCAGGATGGTCTGGCCGAGGATCATTCCTTCCGGGGTGAAGAGAAGACCGAAGAACCCGAGCGGGCCGCTCCGCGAGAGGAGGAGATAGAGAAGAAGGCCGACGACAACGGTGGGGACCGAGTAGAGTGTCTGGATGAGGATGATGAGCCCGCGTTTGCCGCGGAAATTATGGAAATGGATGAGGCCCCCGAGCGGGATCGATATCAGGGCGGCGATGATTGTTGCTGACAGGGAGATGTAAACCGAAAGGAATGCGATCTGCATGACTTCCGGGTCCAGGGTCACGATAAGGTTGACAGCCTGAAAAATGCCGGACACTATATCGCTCATTTGAAGACACCAGGTTTTTCATTGAACGGCGATGCTACCGAAACGGGTACACCCGTGAAATGGCCCGTTCTATAATCTATGTCGGTTTATTTTAATTAATATCAACCGGCAATTTTTTAGAAACCGTTTTGACATCAACCCACAATAAATGGATCATCTGTCCGCCAGCGGGACCGATACTGAAAAATGCCTGAAGCAGAGACCCCTCAGCCCGCCATCCCGATGAAATTTTCGCTGTCCGAGCTTGCGGGTTCGCTCGGCGATTTCGGGACGATCATTCCCCTGATCCTCGCAGTTGCTCTCGTGTCAGACCTCAACGCACGGTACGTCCTCCTCTTCTTCGGCATCTGGTTCATATTCACCGGGCTCTATTATCGCCTTCCCATTCCGCTTGAGCCCATGAAAGCGATTGCCGTTATCGTTATTGCGGCCGGGGCCGTCGGGGGGATATCCGCGGGAGAGATAGCCGCAGCCGGTCTCATGCTCGGGGTGATCTTTCTTGTCCTCGGCTATGGCCGGTTCTTCGAGATCATCGACAAGTGGGTGCCGCAGAGCGTTGTCCGGGGGATCCAGCTGGGACTCGCCCTGCTCCTTTTCAAATCGTCCGCGGGTTTTGTGATCAGGGACCCGGTCTTTTTCGTGATCGGCGTTGCGATCATCGTGGCATTCTTTATCCTTGTCCGCTACCGGTCGATCCCGGACCTCTCTTCGATCTGCGTGATCGGTGCGGGTTTCATCGGGGGCCTGATCCTGTACGGCATCCCCCCGCTCAGCCTGATCCCGGCACCCCAGCTGGTCATCCCCCTTACCGGTGACTTTGGATCGGCTTTCTCAACGCTGGTACTCCCGCAGGTCGTCCTCACCATCGCCAACGCGATCCTCGCAACCTCGCTCCTGACAAAAGATCTCTTCGCACGGGACGTGCCGCCCAAAAAACTCTCGACTACCATCGGGCTGATGAACCTCACCTCGGTCCCCTTCGGGGGCTTCCCCATGTGCCACGGAGCGGGCGGGCTCGCAGGCCAGTACCGGTACGGGGCGCGTACCGGGGGAGCGAACATCTATGCCGGCGCGATCTTCATTATCCTCGCCCTTTTCTTCACCTCGCCACAAGTGCTCTCGATCATCGCAGTCGGCGTCCTCGGGGCGCTGCTCGTGTTCGTGGGCATCGAGATGAGCAGGCACAGCCTCAGGACCGATTCGCTTGTCGTTACCATTTTCATCGGGATCCTCGCGGTCGTCAGCTCGATGACGGTTGCATTCATCATCGGCATGGTTGCAGCATACCTGCTTGGCTGGCTCGGAAAGAACCGGGTGAGCCGGAAGTGCTGAGCCCGTCTGCGGAGTAAACGTATTCCGGATTTTGTAATTTTTTTCCGGCAGCTTTTCCGGCAGCTGATGGAACGGGTAAAACTCTCCGGAAATCCTGTGAGTATTCCGGTTGCCCGTATCCGGCCGGATAACGGAGTGAACCTGTTATCGCCGGATGCGGAACGATCCGGTCACCCGGATAAAAAGGAAAAAGAGATTGGAGGGTTATGTCGTCGTGACCGGAATCATTGGCGCAGCGGCCGCTGCAGCTGTTGTTGTTGCCACAGCGGTACTGTTTGTTGCCGGTGCCGGTGGTGCAAGAGCAGTTGCCGGTGTAGTGAAGTCACCGACATAGCCGGCTGTTGTGCTCGGCTGGCTCACCGACATCGGGTTAAAGAGTGACTTGCCGTACGTATCGACACCATAACTGCCGATGTCCGCCTGGGTCTGCGGCGAGATCAGGAAGTTGATGAAGTTGTTCGCCATCTGGATCTTGTCGGCCGGCTGCTTGTCGTTGTAGACTGCCATCACGCTGTAGATGTTGAGCAGGCTCTTGCCTTTGGTGATGACCGGTACGATGGTCAGGTTATTCTTGTACGCAAGGAACGTGCCTTCGTCCGTCAGGGTGTATGCACCCTTCTCGCTTGCCATCTGGAGGGTCTCTCCCATTCCCTTGCCCGCTTCGATGTACCAGTTGCCTGACTTCTCCACCTGCTGGGTATAGTTGTACCCGGCGTTCTTCCAGATGCCCATCTCGGCGGTCTGGGTCCCGGAGCCGTCCCCGCGGGAGACGAAGTAAACGTTTGCCGTATTGTTGGTTCCTTTCAGGAGGATCGTGGTAAAGGCGTTCTCGGGCGTCATGTTCGCAACGCCTGCCGGGTCGTTTGCCGGGCCGACAATCTCGAACGAGTTCCACGCAAACGAGCGCCGGTTTATGCCGTTCCCGCCATTGACAAACGCCAGTTCCTGCGCGGGAGAGTGGACGAGAAGTACGTCGGCGTCGCCGTTCTTCGCGAGCTGGATTGCTTTCCCGGTTCCCTGAGAGGTGATCAGGAGCTTGACATTGTACTGCGACTCGAACTTGGGCTGGAGATAATTGAGCAGCCCGGTATCGTACAGGCTCGTGGTCGTTGCGATAAGGAGTTTCTGCTGGTTATCCGCAGCTGGAGCGGTCGTTGCGACCGTGGTTCCGTTCGTGGATGAAGGGCTTGTTCCCGTACATCCTGCAAAACCGACAAGCACTACAAGCAGTACGATTGCAACTGCTATCAATCCGATATGCGATTTGTTTTCCATAGAAGGATCACAATAGACTCTATAGAGAAAACCATGAAGGTTTCTTTTTGCATTTGTTAACGAACCGCTGGTATTCAGCGGATATATTTGATATAACAGGAATATTCCCGTGAATTCGGATGTTAAATGAAAAAAAGCAATCGTAGCCGGATCGCCCGGACTTTCTGCCGAAACCCGGAAACCAGTTAACGTCTCATGCTTTCTTTTTGCGCAGCAGGAATACCATGCGCACTTGCGCGGGCGAACGGTTCCCGCTCCATCATGGCAAAAGAAGGAGGGATGGGGTAGCGCGGGGACAGAGAGGAATTCCGGAAGCCTTCGCATGGCCGGGAATTTCAACCGATCCTGTCACGCTCAAAGGTCACGGGGATCGATTGTTCTCTTGAGCTGGATCCTTATTGCAGCATCGAAGAGACCATCGAACGGCACTGGCATACATTTTCCGGCCTTAAAATTCTCGTCGCGTAAATGTGCGCGGGTATTGGCCGGTTGCGGCTCGCACGGTGAATTACCGGGACCGAAACGATCTGCAGGTATGAAACGCTTCGCGGTGTATCGGGAAACCATCCGGTAACCGCTTGAATTTTCGAAAACGAAGAAAAGAGGGTCGAGTCGGAATATATCGTGGCAACGATAAACGGAATATTGGGAGAACAATACCCCGGAGAACTGACCCGTCTTCATAGCCCCTTCTATGGGCATTACAACTATTAGCGCATCCTTAATAAAATAATTTTGTTAAGAAAGAGTTGTTAACCAAAAAGAAAATTTTTTGTTCCGGCCGTAAATAAGGAAAAAAAATGAACCGTAGATTATAATCCAAATCTGGAGTCCGATTAAACAATATTCTTCAGTATTCAGGATTTTAGTTATTTTTCCGTAAAACCAAATCATTAAATGTGTTTAACAAAGTCTTTTTATTTCCTGGAAAATAAGTTAACCTGAGAACCATGGGCATCTGTACGGATATCATGCACGATTTCGTGCTGCAGGAGATCAAACGCATCTATTCGAGCTACGATGGGTGGAAGATAACCCCGCGAAAACAGGGGAACAGCTACGATGCGATCGTCCTGATCGAACGGATGAACAAAGGTACAAGGGAAATTGTCAAGCTTCTCGTCACGTTCAAAAAAGAGGTCACGCTCGATCTTATTGAAGAGCTCACCGTTCCGGAGAAGAGTACGGACGGGAGCGTGCCCCGGAGATTTTATGCGGTGATGGTCCCGGGGAATGCCGATGTCTCGGCACTGCCAAAGGACCTGACCGTCCACACCATGAAGTCATTCGCCTTTAACGGGAAGGAACTCACCTGGGTCAAAAAACCGGTCCGGAAAGCGGGCGAATAATTTTTCCGGAAATTTTTCCGGAAATGTACGCTGTGTCTTTTGGCACTCTCCGGAGAAAAAATCCCGGATCCGTATCGGAATTTTCTTCAGGCATTCCCTTGCCCGGAAATAATTTTTCAAAATTTTTGGAGACGTTAATTTGGAGACGTTAAAAAAAAATTAAAAAAAAAATAAAAAGAAAATTTTTAAAAATTATTTAAAAAAATGAAAGCCGGCAGCCCCAAAAGACATTACTTCCCTATCTTTTCATAGTAATTCATCGACCCGCAGCCACCGCACTTGTCGTCCTGGAAGAGATAATCCGGGATGGAATCCCCGCAGCACGGGCAGGTGACCGGTTTCCATTTCCTTTTTCCCGATACTTTGACCCGGACCCGCTCGGTCGAGAGGATGTCACGCCCCGCACGGAATATTTCCTGCTGCAAGGTCTCGCTCATCGTCGCCTTGACAAACTCCGGGCTGTTTGCATACCATATATCGATGACCGGGTATTTTTTCAGCCTGGCAAGGTCCACAAACACCCGGACCGCTTCGGCAGTGGACTCCCGGGTGGCAGCATTGAGGGTGATGGCGAATTTCCCGATGGGGATGACCCGGAGCCGGTTGTTGCCGGTCGTGCAGTGCGCAAGAACCTGCAGTGCATCCGGGGCGCACTTCGGCGTCTCGCAGACCCCGTAGAGTTTCTCATCCGCGGTCACGCCAAGCAGTTCGAGTGCGTAATCCACCATGAACGCTCCGATGAGCACACCCGGGGCCGGTGAAGTGTGGAAGACGACGAGCTGGCGGATGCTTTCCTGTAACGCCGGCCGTACACCCGCCGCTTTCATTCTCGCGTTGATTTCATCGATTGAATACGTGTGATGTCCGGGCTGCATGAAAAAGAGCTTTAGTCAGCATCCGATAAACAATTTTTTAAAGTTAATCGGATCAAAATGATGAAGATTTTTCCAGGAACGTGGTCATTCTTCATGGACGGTACCTTTCCGCCGGGACGGGAAAGCGCATGCCGAGAGGATATCCGACTCCCCGACACGCTTTCCTTCATGCACTCCTGCTGCAAGTCCTGAAAGGGCCATAACAGACGACGGGAGCCGGACGCCGAACATGTTAATAGTGGAGACCGGCCGGTAGCCGCTCGTCGCATAATTCCGCACGCTCCACCGGTCGACGATCACTCCCATCTGGCCGAGAATGGCGGTTGCCCGGAAACAGGGCATGATATCGGAAAAGGCATTACAGAGATCGACTACCGGTGAACCAAGACGTGTGCCGGAATAAAACGGCTGGTCTGCAAAAAAAACCGAGTCACAGTTCCGGCAGTGAAACCGTTTCACCCGGACGCTGATGACCCGTTTTTCGTCTTCATCAAGAATCACTGCAAACTGCTTCTTTTTGCTATCGTATCCTGAGCCGGCCATGCCGCAATCAGGGCATAGCCCTGGCTGATCGAACAACACATCATCGCAGACTGAGAGACCGGCCCGGACAATATCGGCAAGCATCGGCGGCACGCGGTATCTTTTCATTCGCGATCATCCCTGCCCGCTCTTCTCTCCAGCGAACGGACGTTGTGATTAGTATTCTATTTCCATAATTTTGTTATAAACCCACCGCTATTCACCAGTTTTAAACGAAATTTCAGAATCCTTATATAATGCCGGGACAGAACAGAATTTATCAACAGGCAAAAATTGTTAACACTTTTGTGAAAACAATCGTTTGATTTTGATAAATCCGCTGTTGTATATGGGGAGAATGCATGAGCGAGAAAAGTGGATTATTAAAATACGTACCAACGACCTGTCCTTACTGTGGTGTCGGGTGTGGTCTGAATCTCGTTGTTAATGACGGGAAACTGGTTGGTGTCGAACCGTACAAGCGAAGCCCGATCAACGAAGGCAAGCTCTGCCCCAAGGGTATGACCTGCTGGGAACCGGTCCAGAACCCGGACCGGCTGACCAAGCCCCTGATCAAGAAGGGCGACAAGTTCGAGGAGGCATCGTGGGACGAGGCACTCGACCTTATCGCGAAGAAGTTCAAGGAGACTTCCGACAAGTTCGGTCCTAAGTCCCTCGGCTTCCAGGTCTCGTGCCGTACCGTCAACGAAGACTGCTACGCAATGCAGAAGTGGGCCCGGGTCGCGTTCAAGACAAACAACGTCGACAACTGTGCGCGCATCTGCCATGGCCCATCGGTCGCCGGCCTTTCCCTTTCGTTCGGGTCCGGTGCAGCCACCAACCCGTTCGAGGATGTCCTGAACTCGGACCTCATCGTTATGTGGGGCTCGAACGCTGTCGAGGCCCACCCGCTCGCCGGCCGGCGTATCATGCAGGCCAAGAAGAAGGGCACCCCGATCGTGGTCCTCGACCCGCGGTTCAGCCCGACTGCACGCCTTGCCGACAAGTGGGTACGGTTCAACCCGTCGACCCACATCGCGCTCGCGAACTCCATGATGTACTGGATCATCAGGGAAGGCCTGCAGGACACCGAGTTCATCAAGACCCGGACCAAGGGCTTCGACGACCTGAAAAAGACAGTCGAGAACTATGCGGATGTCGAGAAGATCACCGGTGTCCCGACCGAGCAGGTCAAGGAACTTGCCCGCATGTACGCGAAGGCAAAGAACGCGGTCATCATCTACTGCCTCGGCATCACCGAGCTCACGACCGGTACCGACAACGTCCGTTCGATGGGCAACCTCTCGATGCTCTGCGGCAACATCGGCCGCCCGGGTGTGGGGGTCAACCCGCTCCGCGGACAGAACAATGTGCAGGGCGCCTGCGACATGGGCGCGTATCCGAACGTCTACTCCGGGTACCAGAAGTGCGAAGCAAAAGAGAACCGGGAGAAGATGGAGAAGGCCTGGGGCATGAAAGCAGGCGAGCTGCCGGACTGGTACGGTGTTACCTTAACCGAGCAGATCACCCAGTGCGGCGACCCGATCAAGGCGATGTACATCCTCGGCCTGAACCCGGTGGTCTCTTACCCCGATTCGAACCACGTCAAAAAGTCGCTCGACAAGCTCGACTTCCTCGTCATCCAGGATATCTTCTGGACCGAGAGCTGCCAGTACGCAGACGTTGTCCTGCCCGGCGCCTGTTTTGCCGAGAAGGACGGGACGTTCACGAGCGGTGAGCGGCGTATCAACCGTGTCCGGAAAGCAGTCGATGCCCCGGGAGAATCAAAAGTCGACTACATGATCTTCGGCGAGCTCGCAAAGAAGATGGGACTCAAAGGATTTGACTGGAAGACCGGACAGGACGTCTGGGACGATATGCGTGCATGCACGCCCTCGATGTTCGGTGCGACCTACGAGAAGATGGAGAAGCCCGAGTCCATTCACTGGCCCTGCCCGACCGTCGAACACCCCGGAACCCCGATCCTCCACAAGGAGAAGTTCGCAGCTGCCGATGGTCTCGGGACCTTCTTCGGCCTCGAATACCGCCCACCCGCGGAAGTCGCGGATGCAGAGTACCCGTTCACGCTCATGACCGGGCGTGTCATCTTCCACTACCACACGAGGACCCAGACCGACCGCAGCCCAACCCTGCACTACGAAGTGCCCGAGTCGTACATCCAGCTCAATACGGAAGATGCGAAAGAAATGGGTATCAAACAGGGCGAGAAGATCAAGGTGCGCAGCCGCCGTGGCGAGACCATCACGACCGCACGGGTCACCGACGAAGTCGGGCCAAAGGTATTGTACATGGCGATGCACTTTGCCGAGGGGGCAAACAACCTTACGAACACCGCGCTCGATCCACTCTCCAAGATGCCGGAGCTCAAGCACTGCGCTGTAGCGGTTGAAAAGATCGCGGAGGCGAAGTAAATGACAAAGAAAGGCGACATGCTCTACGCGTGGACGAACGACGCCGACATCAAGAAGAAAGCGGAGCTCGGCGGTGCAGTCACCGGCCTCTGGAAATATGCGCTCGAATCCAAGATGGTGGATGCAGTCCTCGCCGTGAAGAAAGGCAAGGACGTGTACGATGCAGTCCCGGTTCTCATCACCGACCCCAAGGACCTCGCCGGCACCGCGGGCTCGCTTCACTGCGGAACGCTGCTCAACGCGAAGCTTGTCAAGAAGTATCTCGGAGGTGCCTTTGACAGGAAGATCGGTGTCACCGTCAAGGGGTGCGACGCGATGGGGTTCTACGAACTCGCCAAGCGCCAGCAGCTCAACCTTGACAACATCATCCTCATCGGTGTCAACTGCGGAGGATCGGTCAGCCCGGTCCTTGCCCGGAAGATGATCGCCGACAAGTACGGCGTAGACCCGAACACGGTCCACAAGGAAGAGATCGACAAGGGCCAGTTCATCATCGAGTACGAGGGAGGACACAAGGGTATCTCCGTTGACGAGCTCGAAGAGGCAGGCTACGGCCGCAGGACCAACTGCCGCCGGTGCAAGATGAAGGTTCCCCGGCAGACCGATCTCGCCTGCGGAAACTGGGGAGTCATCGGAGAGAAGGCCGGCAAGGCCACCTTTGTCGAGGTCTGCTCCGAGAAAGGCGCAGCCCTCATGAGCGGTGCGATCAAGGCAGGCATCATCGCGACCGAACCCGCGAACCCGAAGGGGCTCGACATCCGGGGCAAAGTCGAAGGCGCGATGCTGAAGCTTGGCGACAAGTGGCGGAAGAAGGATTTCGAAGGACTCGGGGAAGGCAAGGAGAGGCTCAAGAAGATCATGACCGAGACCTCGCGGTGCATCAAGTGCTACGCCTGCATCGAGAACTGCCCGATCTGTTACTGTGTCGAGTGCAGCACGAAGAACCCCTCGCTCGTCCCGCCGGGGGAGCTTCCGGTCAACTTCATGTTCCACCTGATCCGGTTCGCCCACATCGCGGACTCCTGTGTCAACTGCGGACAGTGCGAGGAGAACTGCCCGGCCGAGATCCCCAACGCGCTCTTCATGCACGCACAGCAGCAGGAACTCGAGAAGATGTTCGGCCACGTGCCGGGCGTTTCCATGGAGCTCCCGCTCATGGCAATGGTAGAAGAGAAAGAGGAGCGGGCACGGCTCTCGAACACCGGCAGCGACATGATCTATGAGAATGTATTCAACCCGGTGAAGAAATAATCCGGCAGTGCACCAGCTGATCGGATCGAACTTTTTTAATTTTTTTCAAAAGAATTTTTTTTATCTGTCCTTCCGGGTTTTTGGAGAAGAGCTTTGACGCTTCGGAGTATCTCGTTCTGAACCGAAATGAATCGCAAAAGCTCAGGCTCCGTACCCGGCCAGGGGACATGCCTGCTCTTTCTGGTCATGACAACCGGTCGGAAGAGTTCGGGTACCCTGTTATCCGCCGTCCTGCCACCCCGCCTCGGACCGGGTTCTCCGTCGGAGAATGATCCACCGGAAGAGGGGTGTCCCGGCGGGAACATCATTTTTACAAATTAACCTCCGATTGGCAAAAGGGGGATTTTAAGGGCTTTTTATCTATTGGCTTCCCTGATGCTCCGGTCCAAAAAGTGCCTTATTCACGATAATTACCAGCTATAAACTCCCGGGAACGCCCTTAAAATGGCGTATTTTCCGGTTTTACCCCGGTCACGAAAACTGCGCTAATAGGACCTAATTACATGGCGGATCTCAGTTTTTTTCGGGCAAACATACGTGGTTCCGGGGGCCGGATCGTCGGATCCGGGGAGAAACCGGACCGGATCGCCGACACGATAATGCCCCGGGGAAATGAACCTGCGAATGAAAATGTATTTGCACCGGGCCACAAATTTTTTTAAAATTTTTGAGCGGGAGATTTACCGGAGATCTCTCGAATAATCATAATGCCTTTTGCGATTTTTTTCTAAATTATTTTTCTCTCTTATCAGTTGCGATTTTACCGGCTTCCAAGGTGAATCGTCTTTCGTATGAAATTATATCACAAATTCAGTTTCGGTTCAAAACTACGATACAACCCCATCCGGCCTGATATCCGTAACGCTCCGGTCCTCCGCAACGAGCCGGATCTTCCCGGTCTGCTCCGTACCATATCCCCCGATCTTTTCAAGGACGCACCGGTAATCCGGGGAGTTGATGATCGAGACGAGTGTGGCGATCCGCGGGTCACTCAGCATGTCGTGATGGAACGCGAGTTCGAAATGTTCGTGCGCAACCGGGACAAACTTCAGGCCGGTTGCCTGAGCGATTCCGGAGGTGCTCATCCCCGCATCCGCAAATCCGTTCCTGACCGCGGTCGCGACCGCCTGGGGTCCGGCCACTTCCTGGTTGTAGCCATCGATGGTAGCGGGATCGATTCCTTTTGAAGCGAGGAGGTTGTCAAAGACCATCCGCATCGGCGTGTCCTTCCGGGTATTGATCCAGCGGACACCGGGCAGGTCGTCGACTGTCAGGCCATTGCGGGAGACGATCCCCTGCTCGATTGTCGCGATATGGACGAGGACGAGACCGGTCCGTGGCAGGTGCTGCATGAGAAATCCGCACTCGGGCAGCACGGAGAGTGCCGGCAGGCTCAGCGAGACCGCGTGGCAGGACCGGCCTTTCAGGGCGAGCAGGGCATTGATGTTCCCGGTCGCGCTCGCGTGGATGAAGAGCCCCTTGTCATGGACAAGGTTTGCCAGTTCTTCGAGAGCCGGGTCGAGCGTACCGTTCAGGATCAGGGTCCGCTCGATGCTGCCGGGATCGGTTGTCAGGAAGACATCGAGTTCCTGCCCGGCCTCGTACCCTTCGCTCCTCGCGGGGAGGTGGGCGTACCCGTTTGCCTTGACCGTCGCCATCTGGACGCCGGCGCCTTTCGCGTGGGGCGTCCCCCAGAGCATCCCGCCGATGCGCCCGACGAAAACCGGGATGAATTCATCGAACCCGAGATCAGAAGTGAGCGCCTGCGAGAGCCGGACCCGGACCGTATGCCGGTGAGGCGGTGCAAGGCCCCATGTTTCGAGGAGCGGTGCGGCGAATTCCCGGAGCATGGTCTGGGCCGCAAGCGGGTATCCCGGCAGGCCGAGCACGGGTTTGCCATCGATCTTCCCGAGCATCACCGGCTTTCCCGGCTTCACCGCGACGCCGTGGAATATCAGTTCGCCAAGCGAGCTGATGACCGTTGACGTAAAGTCGCGGGTTCCCGCCGAAGATCCGGCCGAGATGATGACGAGATCGTTTTCACTGGCAGCTTTTTTCATCGCGTCTGCGATCGTATCCGGGTCATCGGGAACGATCGGGTACCGGGTGCACCGGGCTCCCATCGCGTCGAGGAACACCTGCGCCATGATCGTGTTGCTCTCCACGACCTGCCCTGGGCCGGGCCGGACCCCGAGCGGAACGAGTTCGCTTCCCGTGGGAATGATGCCGACCTTTGCGGTCCTGACATCGAGATGGGTGATCCCGTAGGTTGCAAGGGCCCCGATATCGAACGCCCGGACCTCGTGGCCCCGGGGCAGCACGAGCCGGTTCTCCCGGATGTCCTCGCCCGCCGGCCGGACATGCTGCCACGGTGCCGCTGACTTCCGGATCTGGAACCGGTCGCCGATCTCCCATGTATCCTCGATCATGATCACCGCATCGAACTCCGGCGGGACGATATTGCCGGTATTGACCCGGGCGAAATGTTCGAGCGTGACGGGTAACTGGTCGCACGCCCCGATCGTGTCCCGGCTCCGGACCGCGATGCCATCCATTGCCGAGATGTTCACTTCGGGAACGGAATATTTTGCATAGACCGGGACTGCGACAACCCGGCCGAGCGACTGGGTGACGTGGATCTTTTCCGTCCGCTCGGGCGGCACAAACGAAGTCTTCAGGAGGTTGAGTGCCTGCTCAAGGGAGATGAGCTGGAGGTAGCGCTTTACCACCGGGAATCACCCGGCACAGCCATCGTTTTTTTTGCACGGTGAGCGGTCATTCTCCTCCAGAAAAGTAACACTAATTATTGATTGTCCTTTGTTATTAGTATTAAGTACTTTATCATAACAAACCGGTGAATGCTCCGGGACCCCACCGGGAATCGTGACGTATCCGGACGGGACGCATGGGAAAAAAATCCGGAAAAGGTGATCGGTGCGGTATAAGTCCCGGGTGTATAACCGTGAGGATGTTGCAGCTGTCATAACGTCAGTCTTTTTACCTGATTCCTCTCAGGTACTCAAGTGATGCAGCACGAATTCGGCATTCATATGAAGGGCGGTGTCATCACCGAGCGGAACCCTGAGCTTTGCACCGTCAGGATCCGGGCACCGGCTGGTATACTCACGATAGAGCAACTAAGGGGTATAACAAGAATCGCCAAGACATATGGAGGCGGAATAGTTCATTGTACTATACGGCAGACCATCGAGATCCCCCATGTCGATCCAAACCGGCTGAAGAGGATGGCGAAGGCCCTCGAGAAGAACGGAACCCCCATCGGCTCCGAGAAGGATGAAGTCGTCAATGTCATCTCTTGTCCCGGTACCGAGCGCTGCAAATTCGCAAACATCGATACCATCAGTCTCGCCAAACAGATCGATGCGAAACTCTTTGGAAAGGTGATGCCGGTCAAGATGCGTATTGCCCTGTCAGGCTGCCCGAATGCCTGCACGAGCCCGATGCTCAACGAGATCGGTGTCATCGGCAGGGTAGTGCCCGTCCGTACCACGGAACGGCTCTGCACCGGCTGCGGCAACTGTGTTTCTTACTGCAAGGAAAAGGCGATCCGGATCACGAATGGCATCTCGGTGCTGGACGAGAACAAGTGTGTCGACTGCGGGGTCTGCGTAGTGTCGTGCCACTTCGATCTTATCAAAGCTGAGCACCGCCACTACCTCATCACGGTCGGGGGAAGGCGGGGACGGCACCCGAAGATCGGGCGGGAATTACTGACGGTCGAAACCGAGGAGCAGGTGCTCTTTGTTATCGACAAGATCATCGACTGGGTCTACCGGCGGGCCTGGAGCGGCCGTCTCCTTTCCGAGCAGCTGGATGAGCTCCACTTCGGGAAATTTAAGGAAGAGATCTTAAAACAGGTGCCCGGAGCAGGGGTCGTCGTGGAAAAGAAACAGGAAAATAAATAATTTTGCCTTTTTCTTGCGCCCCCCAGGAGTCCCCATCGGATTGCCGACAGGGCAGTCGGATGTTTGAAGCCCGGTGATAAATCATGGGTGGTCCCGGTCTTTGCCGCGAGATAACCCCCGACCTTCTTAATCGCGCTTTTGTAATGGTAAAAAAATGTAGTATAGTCCCTTTTTGAGAGGGGCCCGCGGACAAAAAGAGAGCCCTGCCAATCACAGCGCTACGTTCTGCTCGGTGTTGCCCACGACAGCAAGGTAGACCGGCCACTGGGTCTCCGGATCGAGATTTGCAAGTGTTGTAATGAGTTCATCGTGAAACATATCGATCGGTGCCACCTGGAGACCAAGTCCTGCCGCTGCAAGGATCAGGTTCTGGCAGGCATGCCCCGCCTCGATGAGTGCGCTCCGGTATCCCCGGTTCCCTATTGCCCAGACCGTGCGGTACGGGATTGCGACCCAGAGGAAGGTCACGGCCGCCCGTGTCGTGAGCTTGAAGTTCATGCTTGCGGTACTCATCTCAAGGGTAAGCCCTGAATCGAGACGTTCAGCTACGATGCTGTGGGATTTCGGGAGGTACCGGTACAATCCGGTCTCCAGCCCTTCCACTTCGCCCGCAACAAAATAGGTCTCCAGCGGGTTTCGTGAACCGGTCGATGGTATGTTGCGAATCTCGATCGTCTCTGCCACGATCTTCTTGAACCCCTGGGTACACCAGAGCAGGTACGAGAGTTGCTTTAAGTTCATCGTGGACCGGGGGAAGAACCCTACGGGTTCCCAGGACTCGATGGCTTTCCGTACCGGCATGTCCGGGAGCTTGATCTGTTTCGGTTTTGGGAGTTTGATGACGGTCTGCCCTTCCCTGACCGGGAGCTCGTGGGGGGGTTCCGGGACACGGAGGACGAGGTCGACCGTGGAATAATCCGGGCATCTGGTTCCATTGATGAAGTCTTTTCCAACTTTATTCATAGGGTCACACCCTGATAATACGATGATTTGATCACGGGAAAAAAAGAGGTTTGTCCTGTACGGACTGCCGTGATGTGAAGTGGGTTCATGCCGCCGCTTTCAGGTACAGGTTCGCATACACGATCTGCCCCTTGCTCTTTCCGTGGCGTTCGCCAAGGTCGCCGATATAGTGGTCGAACGTATATTTGCCGCCATCGACCTCCTTCTCGACCGTACCGACCTTCTGGTACCCGGGAAGCATGAACTTGATCTTCCCGAGCACGTACATCTCGCCCTTGACCATCTGGCCGCCGACACGGCCCTCGACATCGCCCTTGATGATGACCGTGCCACCCTCTGCATGGGTGGAGACGTGGATAAAGGCGTTCTTCTCGATGATGATGGTGCCGCCGAGCATGGCGGTGCCGATATCGTTGCCGGCATTGCCCTTGACCCGGATAAGGCCGCCCTTCATGCCTCTCCAGTCGCCGCGGTAGGCGCAGCCGACATGGTTTCCGGCATTGCCATCGCAGAGGAGCTCTCCGCCTTCCATCTGGATCCCGCAGAACGAGTCCATGTTCCCCTTGATGTGGATCCTGCCGCCCTTCATCCAGCTGCCGACATACATGTCGGCATTGCCGTTGACGGTGACCGTTCCTGCGGTCATCTTTGAGCCGATATACTTGACCCGGGTGCAGTCGCCGGCAATCACTATGTCTGTCTCTGCTGCGGTTGCGCCTGCATCACCGGTTACGGTGAAGAAGTCTCCGAGTTTCAGGACGAACTTGCCCTCGTGTCCCGGGAGCTCCGCAATCTGTGCAGCGGTCTTTCCTGCGAATGCATCGGGGGTGATGCTGTATCCCTCGAACATGAGCTCGGGGACCTTGGTGGGTTTTAACGTTACAGTCGCCATGATAGCACCTCAGGCCTCCACATTGACATCGATAACCGACTGGTGCGGTGCAAGATATTCCCGGACCGGGTAGTTGCTGATGTCGACCGTGTAGGTTCCCTGGTGGAATGCCTGGCTGACATCGCGGGTGACCTGCGGGTTCTCGGGAATCTTGACCTTGACCCAGACCGTCTTCTTGTGGCCGTGGCTTACGACTTCTCCGTCCTTCACGACAATTTCGCCGTCCTTGATGAAGCAGGCTGCTCTCTGGAGTGCCGTCTCGATCTTTTCCGGGTCGCTTGGCATGTTCTTGTAGTTGAGGTCGAAAACTGACACATCCCCGTTCATGCCGGGTGCGAGACCTCCGTAGGTTTTGGAGAGGCCAAGGCATTTGGCCGGGCCGGACCGGGTCATCTGGGCGATCTCGTAGAGCGAGAGCTCACGGTCGATGCCGTGGATATAGGTTGCATTGATCACCTTGTCAGTGTTCTTCATGGTGGCAAGAACCGCTTCACGGGCCTTCTTGCTCATGAGCCACTTGATGACACGGGGGTACCGGGTGAACGGTCCTGCGTTCGGGTGGTCGGTGGTGAGGAATGTCCGGCTCATATCCTTTGCAAAGAGTGCGAGTTCAAGACCGGTTGCCCACTGGATTGCGTTGGGCAGGACATCCTTGTCGTAGATGTACGGGACAACACCGGCGGCAGTCTCCATCTCGACATCAACATTGGTCCATTTCAGGTGGTTGAGGCCGCGGAGGTGGTGCTCGAAGGGACCGTCCGCGGTCATGGTTGTGGTCTCGTCAAGGGTTACGCAACCGAGATCGATGGTGATGTTCTTCTGTTTGTTAACGTAATCCATGACTTCTCTCGCCTTTGAACAGAAGTCTTTCCAGCCCTCCCCGCCATACGAGTGGAACTGGAGGTGGGTGGAATGCAGGACCTGTTCGCGGCCGAACGTATTCCTGCTCTTGACACCCTCGGCAATTTTGAGGGCTTCAATGGTGCCCGGGTAGTTGCCGGGGTTGCCGAGATTGTTCTGGTGGAGGTGAACCGAGTGCGGGAGGCCGAGGTACTCGTTTGCCTCAATCAGGCCCTTGATGATCTCTCCCGGAGTAATGTCGAAGTACGGGACATTGTCGCTGAGGTTTAAGCAGTTGAGGCCCCATGCCCAGGCCGCTGTGCCGCCGGGGTTGACGACCTTGACACCATAGCCTTTTGTGGCCTTGAGGAGCCATGCAATGTAGGACGCAGTATTCTCGACCTCACCTTTCTTGAGGTACTCCATGACGAACCAGTTGTTTCCCAGGACCGGCAGTGCTGCTTCGTCAATGATGGGTGTGTCATGGATCTCCTCGTGCGTATGTGGGGCGAGAAGCGGGGGCATCGCTGCTTCCATGACGAAAGAATATCCCATCCGGGCGTAATCGTATCCGGTCTTGAACACCGAGGGGATCGAGAAGCCGGACTCCATGCGGTAGCCGTTTGTCTGTGCCATCCCGCTCCTGCAGACTCCTGCCCGGAGTTTGTCTTCCGGACGCATCAGGCGACCCGCGTTGACCTTTGGACCTGCCACGTGGGAGTGGACATCCACGCCGCCTCCCATGACAACCTTGCCCTTCGCATCGATCACTTTTGCAGAGGAGCTGACTTTCTCGACAATCTTGCCATCCTTGATAGCAACATCGCCGACATCACCGTCGATCTTCCGGGTCGGGTCGATGATAAATCCACCCTTTATAATAAATTCACCTGATGACATCTCAGATCACCGCTTCTGACTCGGGGTATTTCCGGTCTTCCTTCGCTGCAAGCCAGATGGGCTTGGTGCTGGTCAGTTCGCACATGCGCTCGTAGACGAGGTTAAAGAGTTCCTCATCGCTCGGTACGCCCGGAAGCCCTTTGAGCACTGCTTTGAACTGGATCGGCACGTTGTCCATGCGGTATACTACGCCCGGCTCGTCAACACCGGCAATCCTGACCGGGATGTGGAGGTCCGAGATCTCGCTTGCCATGTTGAAGTTCGGGTCGATGGTGATGAACGGGTGCTTCTTTAAGTGCTGGACCGGCTGGATCGGGAAGTGGGCGCCGGCATCGGCACCGACATTGACGAAGCAGTCCACTTCGTCCCTCATCGCGAGGTCCACGGAGCTGGTCTCGCCCGGGTTCATGTGAGCGTGGGTTCCCTTGGAGAGGTCAATGCAGTACGGGAAGCCGAACTGCCAGGCCCAGACCTGGCCGGGACCGGCGATATTGTAGTGGCCCCGCATTGCCATGATCGAGCACTTGGTGTAATCGTTAAGGTCCCGGGTCAGGCTGATGGCGTGGTCGATGTTGTGGTTGCGGCCGTCAGTGTGCGTGCAGCCCATGCCGAAGAAGATCATGCAGAACCGTGCGTTCTTCATGATCTCGACTGACTTCTTGATGGTTTCCTTCGGAATTCCTGCTACTACGTCAGGGATATCAAAGCCCTTGAGAACGGTCCGGAATGCATCGAAGAGTTCGTAGTCGTGGCCCTGGTCGAGCATGAGGTGGACATCGGCGAGCTTTGCGGTATCGGTCTCACGTGGGTCGATGGAGAGGATGGTCCTCTGCATCTGTCCCTTCTGGGTGAAGTAACCACGGGGGAAGATGGAGTACCGGGAGGTGTGGCGGGGGTGGGCGTGCATAGGGTTGCAGCCCCAGAAGACCACGACATCGGCACGGTTCTTTGCCTCACCAAGCGTGCAGCTCGGGTACCCGTTGTCGAAGATTGCAAGGAACGAGGGTCCGTGGCAGATGGTTGCACAGTTGTCGAGGACGGCACCGGACTTCTCTGCAATTCGGGCGACCGCGCTCATGCCTTCGCAATTGGTGGAGCCGAAGCCGTAGACGAGGGGCTTTTTGGCCGCGAGCATCGTCTTTGCCATGTAGTCGATCGCCTCCTCGTAGGGGATCTCCTTCATGGATCCGTCGGGCTGGCGCATCCGGGGGAGCCGCGGGCGTGTGGGGTCGTTTGCATGGTGGAACAGGTTGGTCCCGATGATGCACGCATTGTGCACTTCAAGGATCTTGGTCTCGTCATCGGAGACGAGCACTTCGATATCGTCGCAGGATGAGCCGCAATATGGGCATCCGACGCCTGTGATTAGTTTCGGCATGATTACTGGTCTCCTTTCCAGAGTCCTACTGCGCCCTGCACAAGGTTAAGGGCAGTTTTCAGTTTCTCATTGGGTGCGGGTTCGATGGTGACCGGGAACCCGCTGTACTGCGGGGTGCCGGTGGACTGGGTCCGTGGCGGGACGACCTGGTTTGCCCAGACACCCTGCCGGATGTGGGCAAGGCCGGGGGGCACGTACTGGGTCGCGTGGATGGCTTTGACAATCACGGTACCGCATTCGCTGGTTACCCGGACATTGGTGTTCTTCCAGATGCCGGCTTTCTTCATGTCGTCAGGGTGCATCTCGCAGATGGAGCAGGCCTCGAAATAATCGGGGTTTGTCTTGCCCTTCTCCATGGCAGCGCCTTCCTCGATTGAGCGCTGCGTGATCATGTTCAGTTGGATTTTTGGCATATCTGTCTCCGTGTTACATCTGTACCATTGAGCTGGCATCTCCCCTTCCCGAGAGAGTGATCACATCGTACGGGCAGGCAGCTACACACACACCGCAGCCGGCACAAAGTTCATGCTTAAAATCCACGTCAATGGATTTCCCGTCCTTGACGCGGTAGATCTTTTCTTTCGTTACGGGGTCGAGCGTATGAAGCTCGAGAGCGTTGACCGGGCAGGCAACCACACAGATTCCACAGCCGGTGCAGCGGTTCATATTTACATGTACTGAAAACGCCATGCACATCACACAAAAATCTTGTATTTTTGATCTTTGTCGAAGTTATTAATTAAACATTCCTTGTTACACCAATCAGTTAATTATTTTTTATTGACCAAAAGAAAAAAAAGTTTATCTGCGATTTACTATTTTTTAAAAATTATAGAGTATGAACTGCAGAGTGACCGTGTAAAATGTGCAGTATCACGCCTGAATTCAGAAAACAGAAAGAAAAATGCAGAGTGTTATACAAAATCCAATGGGGAAAATAAGATTTTTTTTAATCAGCCTTCGGAACTGAACGCGTCCAGATGGGACATCCTTTCTTCTTCATTGCAAATATCTTGGGTTCGGACAGGGGTGCGCAGTTCTCATTTCTACAGAGGGGACTGACCCGTTCGGTGCTCGGGACAAAAGCGCTGCAGGTGTTGCATCCTTGGTTTCGCATCATAGGTATCCACTCAGGAGTTCGAGGTTTGGGGTATAAAAAATTTTCATTTTATTTTTAATATAAATGTGCCGGCGTCTCCATTTTTTCCAGGAAAAATGGCGCATATCTTCCGGATCTGGAAACCGGTTCGATACGGTAGAAATAGTGCCGGTTAAGGCAATCAGAATCATTTATTCTATCTAGTTAACAAAATATTTTTACTCGTCGGACAAATAACGTAATGGTGTTAACTCTATGAGTCTGAACAACATCGATGTGAAACAGGTCAAAGAGTACAAAGCGGCGATCGAAAAGGATCCCAAAGAGGCAAAGGCCGTAGCAAAAATCGAAGGCGAGTGGGTCTTTGAAGAGAGTGGCCCGCAGTTCAGGGCAAACGTGAAGATCCGCGATGGGACCGTTACCCTTGCAACCACGCATCCCAACTTCGCCGGTCCCGGCAAGTACCCGAGCCCGATGGCGTACGGCCTCTTCTGGTTTGCGGCCTGCTACTCGAGCACGTTCATGACCGATGCCGCGATGCAGGGAATCAAGATCGATGCAATGAAGACCCGGGTCGAGGCGGACCTCAACTATCTCAACCAGTTCGATCTTGCAAACGATCCGCTGGTGGGCGAGTACCGCATCTTCATCGAAGTGAAGAGCAGTGCTCCTGAGAAGAAGATCATGGAGATCAAGGACCACGCGCTCAAGACCTGCATGGGGATGTACACGATCACCCACGCGATCAGGCTCGTACCGGAACTCAAAATTATCAAGTAAATTATCGGAGGTTAACAATGGCAGATTACACTAAAATGTGGCGGGACCTTGGCCTTGATCTCAAAAGCCACGATGCCCTGCTCTCGGTTCTCGGAAAGGCATATGCGGACATTTTCCTTGCGCAGAAGAACCGCCCCGAGGGAATGAAGTATTTCGATTTTGTCATGAGCGAGGTCCACGGGCTCCGGATCAAGGAGCTCGTGGATGCGAAAGCAGAGGGCCGGATTATTGTCGGATCGTACTGCGTATTTGTCCCGGAGGAGCTTGTCCTTGCGGTTGACGGCGTCTCGGTCGGGCTGTGTGCCGGTGCGGAATTCGGCTTTGATGCTGCCGAGACACTCCTGCCCCGGAACACCTGCTCGCTCATCAAGTCGATGTTCGGGTTCAAGCTCGGCAGGGTCTGCCCGTACCTGGAGTCCTGCGATGTCGTTGTCGGTGAGAACACCTGCGATGGCAAGAAAAAGGCGTACGAGATTTTCGGGCCGCTCGTAAAGGACCTGTATGTCATGGACATGCCCCAGACCAAGAGCGAGATGGGGAAGAAGCTCCTCCGCGAAGAGTACCGGAAGTTCATCGCCAAGATCGAGGCTGCGAGCGGGAAGAAGATCACACCTGCTTCGCTGAAGAAGGCGATCGAGACCGTCAACACCAAGCGGAAGGCGATGATCCGGCTTAATGCCGTCCGTTTCGCCGACCCGGCGCCGATCTCGGGGCTCGATGCCCTCCTCATCAACCAGATCTTCTTCCATGACGATCCGGCCCGTTTCACCGATTCCGTCAACAAGCTCTGCGACGAGCTCGAGGCCCGGGTGAAGAGCCATACCGGTGTGGTACCGAAGGGTACGACACGGCTTATCATATCCGGTTGCCCCATGGCAGTCCCGAACTGGAAAGTGCCCTTCCTCATCGAGACGAGCAACGCCGTCATCGTGGGCGAGGAGTCCTGCGTCGGGGAACGCGGAACACGCTGGCTCACCGAAGCAAAAGGCAGCACCGTAGACGAGATGCTCGATGCCATCGTCGACCGTTACTTCAATGTCGACTGTGCCGTCTTCACCCCCAATCCCTCGCGGGTCGGGTACGTGAAGGAGATGGCAAAGAAGCTCCACGCAAACGGCGTCATCCACTACAGTCTCCAGTTCTGCCAGCCGTATACCATGGAGTGCGCCCCGGCGGAGAAGGATCTGGAAAAGTCGGGTATCCCGGCACTGCGCCTGGAGACCGATTACAGCCAGGAAGATGCCGGGCAGCTCAAGACGCGGATCGAAGCGTTTGTCGAGCGCCTGAAGAAAAAATGAGATACGCGGGAATCGATATCGGATCGCGCACCATCAAGCTTGCCGTCATTGAAAACGGCAGGCTCGTTTTTTCCCGCAAATCGATAACATCGCACAACCCGCTCGGGACTGCGAAGGAGCTCATGGAAGGCTCAGTATTCGATCGCATCACTGCTACCGGATACGGGCGGCACCTGATCAAGGGCCATCTCGACTGCCCGGTGATCAGCGAGATCAGTGCGTTCGTTCTGGGCGCACGCTTTTTTGCAACAGACTGCGGATCCATTCTCGATATCGGCGGCCAGGATACCAAGGCAATCTCCCTTGACCAGGATGGCGGTCTCTGCAAGTTCGAGATGAATGACCGGTGTGCTGCGGGTACGGGCCGTTTTCTCGAGGTCATGGCGACTGCGCTCGGGTTCACGCTGGAAGAGTTCGCAGGGGCGGCTTTCTCGGCAAAGAAAGCGGAGAAGATCAACAGCATGTGTACCGTGTTTGCCGAATCCGAGGTTGTCTCCCTCATATCGCAGGGGGCAGACCGCAACGATGTCGCCCTCGGCATCCATAAGGCCA
>Ga0187810_10000049_pt1 | contig 55418 bp, 45 predicted proteins | sample NC_wetland_sal_i_9_FD_132963 | JGI IMG/M metagenome (GOLD analysis project Ga0187810, IMG submission 132963) | Wetland sediment microbial communities from Neuse River Estuary, North Carolina, USA - ASW_5 | ecosystem: Environmental > Aquatic > Freshwater > Wetlands > Sediment | place: USA: North...
CGCGGTCTACGGCACGGACGCCGTTACCGGCGTGGTCAACTTCGTGCTCAATACGAAATTCGACGGCTTTAAGGCTTACGCCCAGGGTGGCGTCTCGCAGTATGGAGACGACGCCTCCTGGAAAGTCGGCTTGGTCGGCGGCACGGACGTCCTCGGCGGCCGCGGCCATGTCGAGTTCAGCTTCAATCACTACAATTCGGACGGCATTGATACGATGATGACGCGTCCGAACGGCCCCAAGATGTACACAGAGCCGGGTAACGGCACGGCGGCGAACCCGTACCATCTGGTGTCCGATTCGCGTCTGCCTAACTACACGCCGGGCGGCTATATCAGCACCAGCGCGCTGGCCAACCAGTATTTCTGCTCGAACGGCGTTTTGTGTCCGTTCGCGCACGGCGCGTCTTCCGGTACGGCCAACGACGAAATCGGCGGCGACGGCGGCTATGGCGGCGAAGCGGAGCCGGGCGTCAATGCCAACCCATGGCTGGTGGCCAGCTTAAAGAGTTCGCAGTTCTTCGGGCGTTTCGATTACGACGTGACCAGCAGCATACATTCGTACCTGCAAGCCAGCATGACGCAGTCGACGAACTTCAACATCTCGTTTCCCGACAACTACGTGATGAACTACGCCGCCGATAACGCATATCTGCCGGCGGCGGCACGGGCAGCGTTGAATGCCGCCGGACAGACCTCCTTCACCATGGGACGGTCCATTCAGAACCAGGTCGGCGGCGAGTCCAACGCCTATACCACCGGCTTTAAACTCACCTGGGGTATCAACGGCACGCTGTTCAACGACTACACGTGGGACTTCCACTACACTTACGCGAAGAACGTTCTGAACGAAAGTTCGCCTTACAACATCGATTGGCAGCACCTGTATGCCGCAAGCGACGCCGTCATCGGTCCCAACGGTTCGGCCGTTTGCCGTGTGTCGTTGACGGCTTACGCCTCGCAATATCCAGGGTGTATCCCGCTTGACGCCTTCGGTCCCACGGCGACGAGCAACGCCGCCTTCGACTATGTGACGGAAGACACCGTGTGGAAGGCGCGGAACAAGATGAACGACGTCGGCGCCAATATCAGCGGTACGCTGGCGGACCTCTGGGCCGGCCCGGTGAAGGCGGCGTTGAGCGCCGAATGGCACAGGATCTCTCTGGAACAAGTCAGCAGCTACAACCCGATGCAGACAGTCGACTGCTCGACGTTGAACGCGCTGCTCTGCAGTCCGACCCAGAAAGTGTTCAACAACGTCGTTGCCCCGCTCCCAGAAGTGTCGGAAGACATCACGGAGGCGGCCGCGGAAATCGACGCTCCACTTCTCAAAAATCTTCCCCTTGCTCAAGAAGTGGATTTCAACGGCGCTCTGCGCTATGCGCGCTACAGCGTTTCCGGTCAGGCCATCACCTGGAAAATCGGCGGGGTGTGGAACGTCACCGACGAGTTGTTGTTCCGCGGCGCACAGTCCCGCGACATCCGCGCGCCCACGCTCAACAACATGTTCGCTCCGGCGGCTGGCAACCTTTCGGCGTTTAACGACTACCTGACGGGCGTGACGTCGAACCTGGTGATCCAAAGCGTCGGCAATCCCAATCTGAAGCCGGAGGTGTCCGAGACGGTGACGGGAGGCTTGGTATACCGGCCCGATTGGCTGAACGGTTTCAGCTTCTCGGCGGACTGGTACGAGATCATCATCCGCAACGCCATTTCTTCGATCAATGGCGGCAGCACGTCGTCGGAGAAGCAGTGCATCGACTCCGGATATACCTCGCCATTTTGCGCCCTGGTGATCCGTCCTTATCCGTGGACCGACACCAGCCCCGACAACTTCCCGACGGTCGTCATCTCGGAAGCGCTGAACATCTCGAAGACCTCGACTCACGGCATCGATTTCGAGATCAACTACGGCACAGAGCTGAGCGATATCAGCAAGAGTCTGGACGGTTCGTTGACTATGCGTCTACTGGGTTCGTATCAGCCGAGCATCCTGTCGCAGTCGATTCCAGGCGCGGTCATCACCAATGCGGCAGGCACGGCGGGCCAGCTGGGCCAGGGCGGCGCGGCCAAGCGCATCACCTTCATCGCCAACTACGCGCTTGACCCGTTCAGCGTGAACCTCATGGAGCGGTGGCACAGCGCCGAGCGGCAGAACGCCGACCCGACCCTGATCTTCGCGACCCCGAACGTTCCGTCGATCGCCTACACCGACTTGAATCTGTCCTACAAGTTTAAACTGCGCGACCACGACGACGACAAGAACGCAGAGGCGTTCCTGTCGATCGAAAACCTCTTCAACCAGCATCCGCACATCTGGATTCCGACCGGTAACAGCGCCGCGCAGGGCTATGGCTATCCGGCCCCGAGCGACGAAGATGTTATCGGTCGGTATTTCACCATGGGCATTCGCTACAAGATGTAATGTAAGCCTGCTCCTCTCCTCGGGCGTCCGTTTTGCGCGGGCGCCCTTTTTCTTAAGCGGAGGCATGTATCGGACCGAGTGCGGCGGCAAAAAGGCCCGGCAGCTGTCGCGGCGTCCGGCGGTGTGTTCCGTTTCGCGTTGCTATTGCTTTTTTTGATCGGGAAATAGTGCGCGGCCGGATTCGTGAAACTCGGCCGATCATAAATTGCGATTGCCGGAGCGTGGCGGCGCCGACAAAACACCTTGTCTGATATGACGAACGGCGCGCACAAATCCGCGGGAAAAATATACTTGTAGCCAAGGCACCGCTTTACTGATGCTGTAGCGTCCGCGCTTCAAGAGCGTCATGAAAGAAGCCGATAAAGATGATGCAAGCAGCATCGATCCAGGGAGACTTCAAATGAATTCGACGAACAGACCGCGCCTTGGCGGGCGCGTGTTCCGTCGCGTGTTGGTGTCGGTTCCTGCCGTTGCGCTAATGGTGTTCGGCACAGCGGCCTACGGAGTGTCCGATCACTTCAAGAACTCCGATGCGCCGCGACTGAACTTTCCACGGCGTCCGATGACGGAGGAGATGAAGCGGATCCAGGCCGGCAACGAGGCCGAGCATGCGCGCGAGCTGGCTGTTCTCCACATCAAGGCCATCCGCAGCGGTCACAACGGCCTGGACCCCGACGCGCCCAACGCCGCCAATTACGACGAGGCGCTGGCCAATCCGTGGCCGTACAAGTCCAATGTGCTGAAGTTGACCGATGGTCAACCCGTCACAACGGCCGCCGACTGGTGGAACAAGCGTCGTCCGCAGATCGTATCGATCTTCGAGGAGAACTATTACGGCCGTATCCCGGCAGATGTCCCGGGCCTCAAATGGGAAGTCACCGGCACCAAGAACGAGACCGTCGGCAAGTATCAGGCGGTGACCAAACACATCGTCGGTCATGTCGACAATTCCGCCTATCCCGGCATCAAGGTCGACATCCAGATGGAAGAGACCTTGCCGGCCAACATCAAAGGCAAGGTGCCGGTCATCATCGAGTACGGCTGGCTGACGCCGCCGGTATTCCCCAAGGGGTTCAAGATGCCCTATGCGCCGCCGGGGCCGAGTTGGAAGGAACAGATTCTGGCGCTCGGCTGGGGCTATGTCGTTTTCGATCCGACCAGCGTGCAAGCCGATAACGCAGCCGGTTTCAGCAAAGGCATCATCGGCCTGGTCAACAAGGGCAAGCCACGCAGCATGACCGATTGGGGCGTTCTGCGCGCCTGGGCTTGGGGTGCGGGTCGCGCGCTCGATTACCTGAAGACCGATCCGCATGTTGCGGGTGACGAAATCGGCATTGCGGGCCACTCGCGCTACGGCAAGGCCGCGATCGTGACCATGGCGTTCGACCAGCGTTTTGCGATCGCCTATGTCAGTTCGTCGGGCGGTGCAGGCGCCAAGCTGTATCACCGCAACGTCGGCGAAACCCTCGAGGACATCGCGGCGCCGCATCAGTTCCACTGGATGGCGGGAAATTTTCTCAAATACGCCGCTGATCCCAACTCGCCGGCGACCATGCCACTCGATCAGGACGCACTGATTGCGCTTTGCGCGCCGCGTCCCGTTTTCGTAGGCGGTGGCGCCGCTGCCGCCGGCGACGCCTGGGTCGATGCCAAAGGCATGTTCATGGCGGCGGCCGATGCCGGTCCGGTCTGGCGCTTGCTTGGCAAGAAGGGTCTCGGCACCGACAAATTCCCGCCCATGGGAACGGCACTTCTCAGTGGCGACGTCAGCTTCCGGCAGCACCCGTATGGACACACGCAGGAGCCGAACTGGCCAACGTTCCTCACGTTTGCCCGCCGGTATCTGAGCGTGCGTGCATTCTGATGGCATTGCCGGCGTGAGCGGAGCGTTTTCTCCCCAGGGCTCCGCTCACGCATTTTATTGTTACGCGCGTGTCTTTCCGGCGCGCGTTGGCGTTACTCCGTTGCAGGCTGCACTCGACGGGGCGGCGATCGCAACAGCCGTAAGAGGCAGGGAATGTCCGATGAATGGGAATCTCACGCGACGCAGGATGCTCGCAGCTGGAGCCGCCGCGGCGGCTGTCGCCACGACCGCGCGGCCGTCATCGGCCGGCAGCCTGACCGCCGGCGAGGTGATCGAGCGCATGAAGCAGCATATTGGCGGTCCATGGCGGGAAGGCGGCGTGGACGGTTTTAAGGCCGGAACGCCCGACACCGTTGTCACCGGTGTGGCGACGACGATGATGGCGACCTTCGACGCACTCAAGGGGGCGCTGGCGCAAGGCTGCAATATGGTGATCACCCACGAGCCGACCTACTGGTCGCATCCCGATACCCTGACCTATATCCAGGATGATCCGCTCTACCGGGTCAAGCACGCCTTCCTCGAAAAGCACAATATGGTGAGCTATCACCTGCACGATCACTGGCATGCGCTGAAGCCGGTCGACGGCATCGATATGGGCACCATGCAGCGGATGGGCTGGATGCGATACATGCATACCGATAACCCGCGCATGTTCACGCTGCCGCCGCAGACGCTGCTCTCCCTGGCGCGCGATTTCCAGAAGAAGATGAATGATCGCACTCTGCGCGTTGTCGGCGATCCCGCGATGCCGGTGCGTATCGTCTACGAGAGCTGGGGCAATTGCAGCCAGTTCCCCGGGACGCAGTTCATGAATACCGAGGCCGACGTCCTGGTGATCGGAGAAGCGCAGGATTGGGATTTGGTGGAATACGCCCGGGATCTCGTTTCATCGGGAAAGAAGAAAGGCCTGATCCTGCTCGGTCACGTGCTTTCGGAGCAGTGGGGCATGAAATACTGCGCTGATTGGTTGAAGGGGTTTGTCACCGAGGTGCCGATTAAATTCGTACGGATCATCGAGCCCTTTTGGAACCTTCGGCATCCCGTATTCGAAATCAACACCAGAATCTAAGGCGCAATCATGGCGAACCCGACAGTCGCAGCGCCCGCTCCGGCCAACAGTTTCTTCCGCGTTCAGCACACCGGTCCGCTCACCGCGCTCCAGATCACCGACAAGATCATGGCCCAGTCCGGCGCTCCCGGGCGGGCGAAAACCGTTGACCGCATAACGGCCGGCGATCCCACCGCCGCCGTTGCCGGCATTGCCGTCACAGCGATGGCGACCTTCGACAGTCTCAAAGCCGCGGCAGCGGCCAACTGCAATCTTGTCGTCACTTACGAGCCAGTTTGGTGGATGGATGACGATTCGCTGGATCGGATGGAAGGGGATGAGTTATTTGCGGCCAAGCGCGATTTCATCCAGACGCACGAAATGGTGGTGTTCAACTTTCACGACCATTGGCGCGACCGGACGCCGGATGGCATCGCCGTCGGCATGGCAAAGGCTCTCGGCTGGGAGGGCTACCTTGCGGATGCGTCCCGCCCCGCCACTTTCCGTCTGCCGTCGACAACGCTGTTTGGTGTCGCGAAGGAATTGCACACCAAGCTCGGCGACCGCACCATGCGCATGGTGGGTGACCCCCGCCTCAAGGTCCGCACCGTTGCCGCGAGTTGGGGCAACACCGACCAAATCACGATGATCCATCTCTTAAATGAAGCAGTCGATGTCGTGATCTGCGGCTATACCCATGAATGGGAGGCCGTGGAATACGCCCAGGACATGATCGCGATCGGCGACAAGAAGGGGCTCGTTCTGCTGGGCGACGTCAAATCGGTCGAGGGCGGCATGAAATACTGCGCCGACTGGCTTAAGACCGTCGTCACCGATATTCCGGTTACGTTCGTACCGGTTGCCGAGCCGTACTGGAATCCGGCCGACCTCGGTTGATGGTGAGCCGCCGGTCGCTCCGGCCTGCTACTTCGAGACGACAATGGTTCCGTCCTTTTCCTCGACTTTGAGGCGAAGTCCGGTTTTGACCAAGGCGGCGAACACATCCAGATTGTTGGCCCGGAAAACTCCGCCGATCCGGAGGTCGCGCGCCTTGCCGACGACGACCAACTTCTTTTGGTTATAGCGGTTGAACTCCTGGGCCGCATCCGCCAGCGTCGCCTGGTCGAAGACCAGCAGTCCATGGCGCCAGCTCGTGGCATTCTGGACGTCTACGGCGCGCGTCTGCGCGAGGAGCGTGCCGTCGCGCTTGGAGATCAGCATGTCGTTTGCGTTTCCGATGACGGCATTTGCGTTCGAATTGTCCAACGTTTCGACGCGGACGCGACCTTCCAAGACGGTGACATCGACATCGTCGCCTTCCCGGCGAACGGTAAACTTGGTGCCGATATCTGTGATCTTGCGATTGCCTGCCAGGACCACGAAAGGCCGGTGCGCGTCGTGGACCACATCGAAATAGGCCTCGCCGTGGTCGAGCTTGACGGTCCTTGCCGCATTCGTCAGCTTGGTCGTCAGGTGAGTGTCGGTGTTCATTTCGATGCGAGTGCCATCGCTCAACCGAACCGTCTGGGTCTGACCCACCATCGTCGTGTAGGAAACCGGAGAGGTTGTGTAGAAGTACAGCGCGCCGCCGCCGAACATGATGAACAGGGCCAGCGCCGCCGCAATCTGCCAAGCCGGTTTGGCCGTCCACCAGCGCACCCGCTGCCCGATCGGTGTTTCCGGTGAACGCAGTGCCGCCAGCCGGTCCGCGCGCTGCCAAGCGGCCTTCAGTTGCAGATAGGCGACGCGATTGGCGCTGCCGCTATTCAGCCAAGTTTCAAACACCGCACGGCTTTCGATATCGAAACCACGGTCCTCGCGGGCCAACCATTGCGCCGCTTGCTCTTCTATTTCCTTGAACGCGTTCATCGAGATTTTGACGTTTCCAACGCAAGATAACGGCGCGCCGCACCAATAAGCGGCCGGCGTGTGCCGTACACAGACTTCTTAAGGGAGCGCATACCTTTTGCGATCAGATGTTCAACAGTGTCTTCGGTAAGGCCGAGCCGCTGCGCGACGTCGCGCTGCGATATACCTTCGATTTTTCGCAACATCACGACATCCCTGCATGGCTGCGGCAACTCGCCGAGGGCATCTTGTAGCAGGCGCAGTTCCTCGCGCGCCGCCGTGTGCTGTTCGGGCGAGGGCGTTTCATCGACGATGTTGGACCACTCGAAATCGAGGATCCGGTCGATCGATACCACTCGTTTCTGGCGGATCTTGTCGATCATCAGATTGCGAGCAACCATGAAGATAAACGGCTTTGGCAGGTGCGGCCGTTCTTCCCGTGCGGATTCATAGACTCGCACCAAGGTCTCCTGCACGAGATCGGCAACATCGTGTTCGTCGCGCCAGTGAAGGCTCAAAAAACGGCGCAAGGTCGGTGTGAGCGGAAGGACTTCGTGCATAAACCAGTCATCCAGGTCTGCATCCATTTAGAGACTATGCCGTAGCGCATCCTCCCAGCCTCTTTTTAGCACCTAACTTTGGGGACCCGAGGCGTTTTATCGCTGGCTTGCCGGGACATCTCCTGAACGCCCAACAAACCTTGTCAACATATGACGAGCGGGATTTGAAAATCCGCCAAAAATTATGACGGGGAAATCGGCGTGCGGCAGCGACTGGTTGTGGATCGATCATTCCCTTGGGGCAGGCGGCCATGGAACATCCGGCGATCTCCTCATAGGATTTTTCCTCTATTATGCGGTATCTTGGCGCAAAGGGACAAACCCCAGCGCTTCAGCCAAATCAGAGATTTTTCGCCATGATGCCGGGGCTTGTTCCTGCCCCGAGCGGTCTTAGGTGACCGCCATGTGGTTTTTCTGGCAGCTCTTCATCTAGTCGGAACCGGACCAAATGGGGCTATAGCGCCCGGACACACTATCGCCGATCCAGTTGAGACGATGGCAAAAGCGGACGGTATGAGTTGTCTTGAAAACGTCCTCGTACTGCACGGTGCCCCACAGCCAGAGGGCTCGGCCTATCCCAAGTTTGATACTATCAATGTCGGCATCGTCCTTGAGATTTCGTCGCGCTTCCTACTGATGACAGTGTTGTGCGGCATCGATTCAGGCATGCCTTGCGTCTGGTAGGCTTCCACTGGAATATGGAGTAGTAGCCTTGCTGCGTATCGTCGTTCGCCGCCGGCACGCTATATCCTTTGCCCGGACTCGTTGTATCCCAGGCCCATCCCTTCTCAAACCAATTGTCGCCGTGGCCGATCGGCAATCGGAACGCGGCAACCGTCTCGCCGGGGTCCTTTACTCGAAATACCGGTCCAAATACGCCGAGTCTCTCAAGCAGAAACAAACGCTTCGCTGTCACTTTCACGCCGCGTTCGTTGCAGTAGGAAACGAACGCGTTCGTCGCGAGCAGGGGTCGGGTAAAGCACTAACGCCGCCCGGAGGTGGTTCCGAAGTTCGCCCTGGGGCCGTTCACACCCGTGCGCGCTTGGCTTAGCCGGAGCGTTTGGCGGCGGCTTTGGAACACTCCTGTTCCACGGAGTCGATCTCGGCCGCCTTAAGCAGGGCGTCGATGACGTCGCCCAATTGCCCGCGTATGATCCCAGGGCGTTTCCGCGACGGGCGATCGCTGGCCATGCGCGCAATCGTCCTCTGCATCGCCGGCATCCGGCGCGTCATCGGGACGCTTCGCCATGTGTTCGCCGGCCGCGGCCTTGTCTTCTCTTTATTATATGACGATAATGTTACCGATCACACGACTCATCCAAGGCATCCATATGTCAGCAATCCTGGAGGCCTACCTTGAGAATCTGCCTTCGCTGAAGCGCTTCCTGACGCGGTATCTCAAGTCGCGCGAAGGCGTCGACGATCTCGCCCAGGAATGCTTCGTGCGTGCGTTTGCAGCGGAAGCACAGCACCCGATCGACTCCCCCAAGGCCTTTTTGTTTACCGTCGCGAGGAACTTGGCGCTTAACGAAATCACTAGGCGCTCAACTGCGGCGATTGAGTCGCTAGGGGATTTAAGCGATCTGGATGTCTTAGAGGATAGAGATCAAGTCGCCGTAGATGATGTGGTGGACAGTCGCGAGCGTGTGCATCAGCTTGCACAGGCAATCGACAGGTTGCCGCCGCAATGTGCAAAGGTGTTCATACTTCGTATAATGCAGGGATTGTCCCATAAGGAAATCGCAGCCCGCCTCGGTATTTCAGTGAGGACGGTGGAAAACCACGTGGCTTCGGGACTGATCCGGTGTAAGGCGTTTCTGCGAAGCCAGGGCGGCGCGTCCGGGTCGGAGGAAGCGTTGGGCGAACCCGCCAATCTGGCAATGTCCGTGGCCTCGGTAGAGAAGAAGTGAAGCCGTTATGTGTGAAGTGGAAGCGTAAATGACCGGTAGTGGGAAAATCGTATACTTTCCCGACATGGCGGCCATCGAAGCTGAAGCTGCGGCTTGGGTTGCGCGCTGCGACGGCGAACCGCTTTCGGCCGAAGAGGCCGTGCAGTTCCAGGAATGGGTAAGCCGAAGTGCGGCGCATCGCGACGCGATCCTGCAATATGGCAAGCTTTGGTCGGAATTTGGCAAGTTGAAGGATTTACTGGCTGTCTCCGAGACGGGAACGAGTGTTCGCGGCGCCGGGCGTTGGTACTGGAACGGAGTCTCCAGGCGCGTGGCCGCCGCGGCACTGGCTGCGAGCTTGGTCGGCATCGTCTTTTTCGGCACGGTCAACCAGCAGCACGCCGTACCTCCTCCCCCGCCGGTGTATTACAATACGGCGGTCGGAGCGCAAAGAAACGTCAGGCTGCCCGATGGCTCTACCGTGATCCTCAATACCGACAGCCGGGTCGCCGTGCAGATGTCAGCCGCGCGCCGCGATATCCGCTTGGTGCGCGGCGAGGCCTATTTCGAGGTGGTGCACGACGCAAAGCGGCCGTTTTCCGTCTACGCCGGCAAAGGCATCGTGCGCGACATCGGCACGGCCTTTGATGTGCGGTTGCTGAACCAAGCGGTCGATGTGAGCGTCTTGAAGGGCAGCATCGAGATTGCCACGCGCTCGCCGGAAGGAGGGGAAACGGCGAAGCCTCTGGGCATGGTTAATGCCGGACGGGCCGTTGTATTCGGCCGCAAGATCGAACGTTTGCAGCAGCTATCCGATGCGGATATGAAACGGAAACTGGCCTGGCGCAAAGGCGTGTTGATTTACGAAGGTGAACCGCTCGAACGTGTCGCCGACGACATCGCCCGTTATTCCGGCATCGAAGTCGAAATCGCCGATCCCAAGCTACGGGACAGGCTGGTCGGTGGCTCCTTCAAGATCAGCCAGATCGATGAGGTGTTCGTAGCTCTGAAGAACAATTTCGGCATTCAGGCCGACTGGCGCGATGCCAAACATGTGCGTCTGTTGTCATCCCGCAACTCGCATTCCAGCCGCAGTTAGGCTTGCGTACGTTTGCGCAGTCGTTTGTTCGAGATCGCTGGTATCTACGCAGCAGGAGTCGGCCGCCCGCCTTGCAACCATCGCGATAGCGCGACGTTGTGTAGGCGGGGGTGTGGCAATTCCGATACAGACGGGGTGCTTTACGTGGATTCGCAAATGGTACTTAGGTAGTCTTGCGTTGTTCCCGGTCTTCATCATCAGAAGGCCGGTGTGAAGGCAAAACGTGGCGCCGATCACTGAGTCAAAAAATGACGTTAGGGAGGGGACGGTTCGCGGGAGCTGCGCTCTGTGGGGCAGTTGCATTCACATGTTCGGCTTTTGCGGATTCATCATTCGCCCAGGCGACGAAATATAACTTAAGTATTTCGGAGTCGAACCTGGGTGTCTCCCTGTTTGCCTTGTCACGGCAGACGGGGGTGGTGGTTCTTTATCCCTATGAGTTGACTCAGGTCCGGAGCAATCCGGTAAAAGGTTGGTACACGATTTCTGAAGCGCTTGATCTCATGCTTCAGGGAACAGGCTTCTCCGGCGATGTCACCTCGCAAGGGGTCGTTTCGATCTACTTGCCGAATAGAGGTTGTAACAAAGAGGGGAGAGCCATGCTCCAGGATTCCAAATCAACCGTCTCCATAATCGCCTTGCTTGCCGGGCTTGCCAGCGCACCGGCGTGTGCCCAAACTGCCACAGCGGCAGGCGACAACGATGCCGGCATTGAGACGATCACAGTCACCGGCTACCGGGCCAGCTTGCAGTCTGCAGCGATGGCCAAACGCGACGCGACCAACTTCACGGATTCGGTGTTTGCCGAAGACATCGGCAAATTCCCGGACCTCAACATCGCCGAAGCCATCAACCGCGTGCCGGGCGTCCAGCTGACCCGCGACCCGACCGGCGAAGGCGTGCAGATCACCCTCCGCGGCATGGGCCCGAGCTTCAGCAACGTGCTGATGAACGGTCATCCGATCAGCGTCGCTACCGACGGCACGCTTGGTTCGGGTAATCAGGATCGTGAACTTGACCTCGACATGTTCCCGGTCGAATTGTTCACCAAGATCACGGTCAACAAGACGCCGTCGGCCGACACCTATGAAGGCGGCATCGGCGGTACCGTCAACCTGTCGACCGCCAAGCCGCTGGACAACCCCGACACCGGGTTCCACGCCAACTACGGCTACCAGGAAGAATATGACAACGGCAGTGGCGCTTTCAGCCCGCGTGGCTCGTTCATCGCATCCTACAACTTCGACAACAAGCTGGGCATTCTGTTCGGCGTCGCCGGCCAGCACCTGAAGTTCCGTTCGGACTATTTCGAGAGCACCGGAAGTGCGCTGGCGGACGTGGTAGATCAACAACCGGCCGGTTCCTGCCCGGATTGCAACACGATCGGCACCGGCAAGAACTTCCGCTGGGCGACGGTGGTTCCCCCCGGCGTCACGCCGAACCCGGCGCTTGGCATTGGCGCCCCCGGTACGGCCTACAACTACGCAGGCGGCGCAACAGCCGGCGGCACTTCTGGCCTGACGACGGCTGACCTGTCCAATACGATTTTACCCTACCTGCCGGAAGAAGGTTACGATGGCGGTTCGAAAGACCGTCTGTCCTTCATCACTGATGTTCAGTGGCGCCCCTCCGACAATCTCGAGTTCAATCTCAATGTGATGTACGAGTTCTCGCAGCGCGATTGGTCGGGCAACAATATGGAGTGGTATGTCCGCAACACCTGCAACACTGTAGGTACGGCGGCGAACTGCATGATCCCGGTCGACATACAGCACGACTCACTGGGTTACCTCACCCAGGGCACGTTCCTTAACGCGTCAATGTTCCTGTCGTCCTTCCAATATCGCGAGAACATCGGGTTCCTCGACATCAACCCGACGGTCCACTATGAACCGACCTCATGGCTGAAAATCGATGGCGGTATCGACTACAACGACAGCTACATGAACCGTCGCAACTGGGCCTATCTGATCCAGACCGCACCAGGCTCGGGCATCACCCTCAACTACGCGATGGCTCCTGGCGCAGACATGCCGACCATGACCACCAACGCGCCGCTCAACGATCCTACCAGCCCCCTCTGGCAGTGGTATCAGGTACGTGCCCAACCGCTGTACCGCGATACCGTAAACAACGGCACCCACTGGGATGCCACGATCGGCGACGATACCAACAATATCCAGTTCGGTTATGCCTACAATATGCAGCATCGCTATATCGATGCCCGTGACAACGGCGCGATGGCGCAGACTTGCGTGACCGGCAGCGCCGCCTGCACCATGCCGGACGGCTCCACGGTCGCCGCCGGCAATCCGCTGGTGTCCAATGCCAGCCTGTCGCAGTACTTGACCAAGATGCAGATCGGCAGCTTCCTGGGCCAGAGCGATGGCAGCCAGGGCTTTTCCAATTTCATCGGGGTCACCAAAGCCCTCGATACGGCGACGGATATCGCCGGCTTCGTGGCGACGGCTCCGTTCTCAACGACGGGCGCCTTCGGCGCTCAGAAGTCGGGGGCCATCACCGAAAAGACGCAGAACGGCTACGTCGAGGCCAACGCGGTCGTCAAGATCGTCGACCGCGACCTGCATCTCAATGCCGGCGTGCGTTACTACAACACGACGCAGGAGATTACCGGGCCGGTAAACGTCAACGGCAACTATCAGTTCCTTACCAGCCAAAGCACGTATCAGGGTTTGCTGCCGTCGTTCAACGCGTCGATTGAGGTGATCGATAATGTCGTGTTCCGCGCCGCCAGTTCCCGCACCATGACACGCGCGGCGCCGTCGGCGATGCTTCCGGGCTTTTCGTTCGGCAGCGCGCTGTTAAGCCCGATCACCGAAGGCAACGTGAACCTCAAACCGTACTACTCGAACAACCTCGACTTCGGCTTGGAATGGTACACCGGCGGTCCGGGTGTGCTGTCGATCGATTACTTCCGCAAGGACATCAGCAACTTCACGACGACCAGCTCGATCACCGAGACGTTCGGCGCGACGGGTATTCCGGTTTCGATCCTGACGCCAACCCAGTTAGCCGACTACAATGCCAACGGTGGTGTGAACGAGTCGGTGCAGGTGACGACGACGGTCAACCTGCAGCAGGATCTTCATCTTGACGGCTTCGAGCTGAACTATGTCCAGCCGCTCGACATCCTGCTGGAAGGTCTCGGTATTTCCGGCACCTTCACCAGCTTGACACACTCGATTGACCCTGGTCTGGCGCCGGCAGTGGCGCAGGGTATTGCGCTCGGCGTTGCCCGGTACACGTATAACCTTGGTAGCTACTACGAGAACAACGGCTTCTCGCTGCACATGACCTGGAATTATGTGGCGCGGACCATCTCGCAGGCGACACCGGCGAGCCAGAATATCAATCAGCCTGGCTACACCGATCCCTATGGTCAGTTGGACCTGTCGTCGAGCTACCAGCTCAACTTCCTCGATGGAACGTCGTTCGAAGGCTCGATGATCACATTCGATATCCAGAACCTGACGGGTTCGAAGCAGTTCTCCTACATCGGAACGAAGAGCCAACCGTACCAGGTTTTCTATCCGGGAACTTCGTTTATCCTCGGCTTCCACGGGAAGTTCTGATCAAGGCATAGCTAATTGGTCCCCCCTTTTTAGCTTTGCAGAACGGGGCGGTGGTTCGCGAAAGCGGTCACCGCCCTTTTTGCGGGTTGCCGAAATCGTCAGGCTCGGTGTCGAACACTGTGGTTTTCTCTTCCGTCGCGGCTGATGCCCAGGGTGGTCTAAAGCCGAAATGAATCCAGCAAGATCTGTCGCCGCGGCGTCGCGGGACAGTTGGAAGCCTGTGATAAGCCGGAGACAATTCGTATGATTCCGCGAAATTTCCTAGCCAAGCATTAGGTAGATTTGCATGTGCGGCGGTCTCACTAAATGAAGGGTCGGCGAGGGCAAGACGTGATGCCGTCGACCGAGCTGGATAATTAGATATTGGAGGGAGCAGTTCAGCAGCACGGTTTTGCAAAGTTCACACCCATCGGTTGCTGTTCCGTCGTCAACGATCTTTGGGTGCGCGCGCTATCGGTTTGATCGGCAACCCAACGGGTGTTCTAAATTCCGGGGCCGTCAATCCATAGTAATTGGGAAAGTAGGACTGTTACTCGTTAATAGGATTTTCTCCCCCCTTTAGCGAGATTGGACGGCATGAGTTTTGATACGAGTGCCGTCCTTTTTTCCGGGCTGTGGCGCGTTCCTTTCCAAGATTGCCGTGGGTGCTCCGTCCGATCAGGCACTGCTTGTGAAGCCGTCGAGCAGGGAGCCAGTCTGGGGATCGCGCTATGAAACAACCTGCGTCCGATAATTTGGTCACGTCGGAGACTAACAAGCGGTGCTTTCTCCAGATACTTGGAGGAACTCCTCTCGTGAAGCGCACCAACGCCGAACCGCTGCAGGTCAATGACTGGTCCGACGCCAAACAAACTATGGATGGTTTCGGCGTTTATGCGGCCTGCTATGCGGCAAACAATATCAGATTGATTCCCGCCGATCTCCGCGCTGAGGGCGGTTTGACTGCCGTCCGCCTGCCGCAAGCCGGCATCAGCAACCTCGTTGGATAGGGTCTCAACCGGGAAATACAGCACATGTCGAACCAGAAACATCGGCCGATGGCTTTGAGCCGTCGAGGATTTGCGAAAGGGGCATTCTGCGCACCCTTGGTGCTGGCGGACCCGATGCCCGCGCAGGCCAAGTCCGTCCTGGAGGCCGGCAATGCCAGGAGCGATGTGGCCTTGGCTTCTCGAGACGCCTTTGATCCGGCGTTCCAGCCGGCTCGTATTGATCCGGTGCCGCTTAATCATGTCCGCTTGACGGACGGTCCGTTCAAGGACGCGCAGACCTGGAATATCGCATTTTTGAAGCGACAGAATCCGGACAGGCTCCTGCACGTCTTCCGCCTCAACGCCGGACTTCCCACCGCTGCACGACCGCTTGGCGGCTGGGAAGCGCCCGACTGTGAACTGCGCGGGCATTTCGTCGGGCATTATCTCTCAGCTTGTGCGCTGCTTGGCGTGTCGACGGGGGACGCCGGGATGAAAAAGCGCGGCGATTACATCGTCAACGCACTGGCGGAATGCCAAGAGAAATTGAATGCCGGCGGTTATCTCAGCGCGTTTCCAATGGAGTTCTTCGATCGTCTGGACCGGCGCGAACAAGTGTGGGCGCCATTCTATACACTCCACAAGATCATGGCCGGTCTGTTCGACATGGCAAAGTTGGCTGGGAACAAGCGCGCACGGGATGTTCTGATCGGCATGGCCACATGGGTGGATGGATGGACCGCCGGCCGCGACCGGGATCACATGCAGGAGATCCTCAATTCCGAATTCGGAGGCATGAGTGAGGTGCTCTACAATCTCGCTGCGATGACGAAGGAGCAGCGGTGGGCGGCGGTAGGCGATCGCTTCAACAAGGAACTCTTCTTTGAGCCGCTGGCGCTTCGTATCGATCAGTTGAAGGGCTCGCACATGAACACGCATGTGCCTCAAGTGATCGGAGCGGCTCGTCGCTATGAGGTTTCGGGAGACCGTCGTTATCGCGAAATCGCGCAATTTTTCTGGGAAACGGTAACGGGTGGCCACTCCTATGTCACTGGCGGTTCGAGCAACAAAGAATACTGGCTTACGGAACCCTATCGCATGGGGGCGGAATGGGTGCAAAGCACCAATCATCAGGAGTGTTGCTGCGCCTATAACATGATGAAATTGACACGGTATCTGCATGGCTGGGGACCGAACGAACGCTATATCGCCTATTACGAGCGTAACCTGTTCAATCACCGTCTTGGGACCATCGAACCGGAGACGGGTAGGACGATCTACTTTCTTTCCATGGCTCCTGGAGCCTGGAAAACGTTGGCGACGGACGAAGCCACCTATTGGTGTTGCACCGGTACGGCGACGGAAGAATTCGCAAAACTGGCCGACACCATTTATTACGAAGACGGCAGCGGGATTTATGTCAACCTTTTCATCGCGTCTGAGATCGATTGGCCTGATCGCCGACTGAAGCTGGAGCAGCAGACGCATTTTCCTCAAGAAACGAAAACCACCCTGACCATCCTCGAAACGCCGGGCGGTGCGTGGCCGCTGCATATCCGCGTTCCATCGTGGACCGACAATCCGCAGGTTGCAATCAACGGACATCGCCTGGAAGCCGTCGGCGAGCCCGGCAGCTATTTGAAGATCTATCGGACGTGGCAGGCCGGAGATCGTGTCGACATCGAAGTGCCCATGCGCGTGTGGTCGGAAAGTTTCCCGGACACACCCAATCGGCAGGCGCTGCTCGTTGGCCCGATCGTGCTGGCAGGACAGTTCGCCAAGGGCGACATTCCTGAAGAGCTTCTGCACGAGCAAAAGGGGCCCAGCACCGCGAAGGTCCCGTTGCTGATGCCGAAGCTTCACACCGCAGGTAAACCGCTCGAGACGATCGTCAAGTCCGTTGAGAGTGAGCCGCTGACCTTCGTCACGGTTGGTCAACCGGAAAATGTGACCTTCAAGCCGCTAAATCAAAGCTGGGAACGTTTCACTGTCTATTGGGAAACCATCTAGGACCATGAAATCAATTGCTGCATTCCTCATTGCCGTCGTGCTGACCGTTGCAGCCGCGCAGGCCATGCCGGCGAAGCAGTCGCCGGAATACGCGCGCGTGCAGGCGAACCTCGCCACCGGGTGGAACAATTGGAACACCCACACCATGACCAGCCAGGTATTGCTGCCTGATGGTCTTGAGATCAGCCTCGGCATCAAGCACGTCAATTCGGGTGGGAGCGATGCCGCCTTCCTGCGCACGGTGCTGCTCAGCCGCCCGGGACCTGACGCAGAGGAGGTTGCGCCCGGCGCACACGCGCTCGATGGCAGTTATACCAGCTTGGTGCTTTCCTGGCGCGGCTATCGCTTCAAAGTCGAGAGCGCCCACGACGGCGGCGACGTCGTTATGTTGGTCACGCCGCTGGAAAAGCCGAAGGCGGCGAGTCTGCCGTGCCTTGCAGTATTCTCCGTCGGCATGTTGTGGAACCGTCCCGGCAGCGTCCATCTTGGCGATGGCCGCATCGTCGCGGACCTTCCTGCGGGCAAGATGATCGACGTCTTTGCCTCGGGAACGCCGATGCGGGACATGAGCATTCCGGTTTCCGGTCCCTATTTTGCCCTGAAACTCGACGGTCCCGCCGCCGTCGGCACCGGCAAGCAGCGCGACGTGACGGCGATTGCGGCAGTAATTGCCGCTCAGCGCCAAGCCTATCAACGGAAACTATCGCAGATCGCCGCGGCGTACGGGACGTCCAAGGACATGGTCGATGCGATGGAGGCGATCAACAGCTCCGTCGCTTGGAACGTGATCTACGAACCGCAGGATGGCCGGGTGATGATACCGGTCTCGCGCCTCTGGAATACCATGCGCGACGGCTTCGTGATGTACGGTTGGGACAGCATGCTGACGGCCGAGCTTGCATCGGCGGTCGGTGGCAAGGAATTGGCCTACGCCAACGTCCATGAAATGCTGCGGGCGGAGATGCCCGGCGGTTTCGTCTCGCAATATGAAAAGGGTCTCGGCTGGCTGGCGTACGATCGTTCCGATCCGCCGTTGGCCTCGATGGTCATCCTCGACCTTTACCGCCACTACGGCGACCGCTGGCTGTTGCGAGACAGCTTCAACACGCTGCTCGATTGGAACCGCTGGTGGTCGAAACGCCGCGACATGAAGGGCTATCTGGTGTGGGGGACAGACTCGACAATCGTCCCCGGCCAGCCCGCCGATGCGAACAAAGGAAAACACTACGGCGCCGCTCTGGAATCTGGGCTCGATAACAGCCCGATGTACGACGACGCCGTCTACAACGCCAAGACGGGCTTGATGGAGCTGGCCGATGTCGGCTTGATGAGCACGTATGTGGAAGACTGCCGCGCGCTGGCGGACATTGCCGATGTGCTCGGCCGCAAGACCGAGGCGGACGAACTGCGTCGGCGGGCTGCGCGATACGGCGCTTCACTGCAGACGTTGTGGGACGACAAGAGCGGCATTTTCCTCAACAAGGATCTGCACACCGGCGCGCTGAGCCATCGCTTGTCGCCGACGAACTTCTATCCGCTGCTGGCGAAGACGGCGAACCCGGCTGAGGCGGACCGGATGCTGCGCGAGCATTTTTTCAACCCGAAGGAATTCGACGGTGATTACGGATTGCCTTCCATCTCCCGCGATGATCCCGCGTTCAAGGACCAGGATTACTGGCGCGGCCGGGTGTGGGGCCCAATGAACTATCTCGTTTATCTGGGCCTCAAGAACTACGACAGCCAAGCCGCGGCTGAAGCTCGCCGCAAGCTGGCCGGGCGTTCGCTCGCGATGTTCCTCAGCGAGTGGCGGCAAAAGGGTCATGTGCACGAGAATTACAGCGCGCTTGGACTCGATGCCGATACCGCCAAATCCACCGACCGGTTTTACACCTGGGGCGCGCTGATGGGGCTGATCGGCTGCCTTGAGCAACAGACACACTGATGGCACGCGAAGGTCAGATATGAGACGGCTTACTATTACGACAATTCTCTTGATTGCCATGGGTGTGTTCTGCCCGGCACAGGCGGATGACGGACACGCGTTATGGCTGCGCTACCGGCCAGTGGCCGAACCGGCGGCTTCCGTCTATCGCCAGTCGGCGAGCGAGCTGGTCGTCAGCGACCATACGCCGACCATGGCCGCCGCCCAGGAGGAACTCGTCAAGGGGCTTTCCGGCATGCTGGGAGAGCCTCTGCCCGTCGTTTCCGCCGTGACACAGGACGGCGCCGTCGTGCTGGCGGTGGCCGGCCGGTCGCAGGCGATCGGCGATCTGCACCTGCCGCTGAAGGGTCTCGGAAAGGAAGGGTTCCAGATCCGCAGCGCGACCTGGCAGAAGCACAAGGTCACGGTCATCGCCGCCAACACGGATGTCGGCGTCCTCTACGGCGCCTTCCGCTATTTGCGTCAGATCCAGACGCTGCAGAGCACGGCCGGCCTCGACATCCGCGACAAGCCGCGCGTCGATGTCCGCATTCTCAATCACTGGGACACACTGGTGCGTTCCAGCGCGAGTTCGGCCGGCATGTCGCTGTGGGATTGGTCGAAGCTGCCGGCTTGGCGCAACCCCCTCTACACCGAATATGCGCGTGCCAATGCCTCGATCGGCATCAACGCCGTCGTTCCCAACCAGGTCAACGCCGAGCCCGAGATGCTGACGCCGATGTATCTCCGGAAGGTGGCGGCTTTGGCCGACGTGTTCCGCCCCTACGGCATCAAGATGTATCTGTCGGTGCGGGTTACCGCGCCGATCCAGCTTGGCGGCCTCAAGACGGCCGACCCGCTCGACCCGGCCGTGAAGAAATGGTGGGCAGACAAAGTTGACGAAATCTACAGCTACATCCCGGATTTCGGTGGTTTCCTGGTCAAGGCCGATTCCGAAGGCGAGCCGGGGCCGCATGACTACAAGCGCACCCAGGCCGACGGGGCCAACGTGCTGGCCGACGCCTTGAAGCCGCATGGCGGTATCGTGATGTGGCGGGCGTTCGTCTATGCCAATGATCCCAAGGAAGATCGCGTCAAGCAGGCTTATGACGCGTTCAAGCCGCTCGACGGCAAGTTCCGCGACAACGTGATCGTCCAGGTCAAGAACGGGCCGCTCGACTTCCAGCCGCGCGAGCCGTTCAGCCCGCTGTTCGGCGCCACGCCGAAGACCAACATCGGGATGGAAGTCGAGGTGGTCAAGGAATACCTCGGCGGTGCCACCCATCTCTTCTATCTCGGCGCCTATTGGCAGGAAGTGCTCGAGGCCGACACCTATGCCAAGGGCAAGGGCTCGACGGTCGCTTCGGTCATTGACGGCTCGCTGTTCAAGCGGCATCTCACCGGCTTTGCCGGCGTGGCGAATGTCGGTACCGACCGTGACTGGTGCGGCTCGACCTTCAACCAGGCCAATTGGTATGCTTTCGGGCGGCTGGCCTGGGATCCGCACGCCTCGGCGCGGGCCATTGCCGGGGATTGGGCGGCCATGACGTTTACGCCCGACAAGGCATTCGTCGGCCCCGTCGTCGACATGATGATGGCGTCGCGCGAAGCCGATGTGGACTTCATGATGCCGCTCGGATTGACGCATCAGTTCGCCACCGGCCATCACTACGGTCCCGAGCCGTGGGGCGACAGCGCCCCCCGCGCCGATTGGCGGCCGGTGACCTACAACGGCGCCAACCAGGACGGCATCGGTGTCGATCGCACCGCCAGCGGCACCAACTACGTCTCGCAATATGCCCCGCCGGTCGCGGCCCGGTTCAGCGACCTGAAGCGGATCGACGACAAGTACCTGTTGTGGTTCCACCATGTGCCGTGGGATTACAAAATGAAGTCCGGCCTCACCCTGTGGGAAGAGCTGGTGTGCCACTACGATCGCGGCGTCACGGACGTCGCCCAGATGGAGAAGACCTGGGCGGCGATGAAGCCCTATGTCGATGAGGGCCGCTTCGCCAAGACGGCCGTCTTCCTGCAGATGCAGGAAAAGGAAGCTGAGTGGTGGCGCGACTCCTCGATCGCCTACTTCCAGAGCGTTTCGGGTCTGTCGCTGCCCGAAGGCGTGGCGCCGCCCGCCCATCCGCTGTCCTGGTACAAAGCGCTCAACAAGTCGCTCAAGATTCCGGTCTATCCCTTCTAAAGGCGGCCCGACGTCATTTTGCATAAGGTTGCTACAACAATGATGAAGATGAAAATCCTGGCGACCGCCGCCCTGTGCGCGGCTCTGGTGATGCTTCCGGCGGCGGCCGACACCTCACTGCCGCGCCTCGGCGCCGAACACGGTGCGACGCAGCTTCTGGTCGACGGCAAGCCCTTCCTCATGCGCGGCGCGGAACTGGAGAATTCCAGCGCCTCCAGCCGCACCTTTATGAAAGACGTCTGGCCCAAGCTCGCGGCCATGCATGTCAATACCGTGTTGTCGCCCGCCTATTGGGAACTCATCGAGCCGACCGAAGGTCGTTTCGACTTTTCCAGCATCGACGGCGTTATCGACGATGCGCGGGCGCACAAGATGCATATCGTTTTTTTATGGTTCGGCAGCTGGAAAAACTCGATGTCAAGCTACGCTCCCGGCTGGGTCAAGCGCAACATCAAGCGTTTTCCACGCGCTGAGAAGTCGGACAGTTCCAGCCTCGAAATTCTGTCGCCGCTGAGCGCGGAGAACCTCGCCGCCGATAAGAATGCCTTCGTCGCATTGATGCGGCACCTGAAGGAAAATGACGGCGAACACACGGTCGTCATGGTGCAGGTCGAGAACGAAATCGGCATGATCCCCGAGGCGCGCGATCACAGCACCGCCGCCGAGGCTGCCTTCAAGGCGCCGGTTCCGGCGGCGCTGACCGACTATCTCTCCAAGCACAAAGACAGTCTGATGCCCGTGTTGCGCGCGGCGTGGGCTGCACACGGCGACAAGGTCGGTGCCAGTTGGGAGGAGACATTCGGCGCTGGTCTTGCCACCGACGAGATCTTCAATGCGTGGGTACAAGCGCTCTACACCGAGAAAGTAGCCGCCGCCGGCAAGGCCGTTTATCTGCTGCCGATGTACGTTAACGCTGCGTTGATGCGTCCTGGCCGGGTTCCGGGTCAGTATCCCAGCGGCGGCCCGCTGCCATGGCTGTTCGATATCTGGCATGCCGCGGCGCCGTCGATCGACATGCTGTCGCCCGACCTTTACACCCCCAACTTCACCGAGTGGACGCTGCGCTACCTCAGGCCCGACAATCCCTATTTCATCCCGGAAATGGGCCGCCGGCCGGCCGCGGAGATGGGAGCCAATGCGCTGTGGTCCTATGCCAAACTAAACGCGATGGGGGTTTCGCCTTACGCGCCGGAATTCCTGCCGGAAGATGAACGGAAGGTCATGGCGGAAGCGTTCGGCGTGGTCGAACAACTCAGCCCGCAAATCCTCGCGGCACAGGGCACCGACCGCATTGCTGGCGTGAACGTGCCAATTTCTTATGACGGCGTCAGCGACCTCACGGCGCAAAATTTCGCTTTTGGCCGCTACATCTTTGACGTCCACTTCAAAGCCCCGCCGCCGATCTCCATTGGCCAGAACAAAGAAGTGCCGCTGCCGGGGGCGCATGGCGGTTTCATTATCCAGACCGGACCCGACGAGTTCCTGATCGCCGGCACTGGCATGTATCTCTACCTCGGGACCACCGGCATCGACGATCCGATTGCCGGCATCGAGACCGCGGATGAGGGCCAGTTCGTCAACGGAAGGTGGGTGCCGGGGCGCCGGCTCAACGGCGACGAAACAAACCAGGGCCGTTACCTATTCGTACCGTCGGGAAAGTTCTCGATCATGCGCGTTAAACTCTACCACTACAAATGACGGATGGAGGGCCGCGGCAGGTATCGCGGCCTTTGTCCCAATTCACGTGCCAGCCGCCGGGCGGCTCAGGAGAATGACAATGCGTTGTTGCAGACTTGCGGTCCGCGTCGCGGCCTACCTTGGTTGGATGGTCCTTATGAGTGTCGGCGCCGGCGCCAAACCGGCCGACATCACGCTGTACGACGGCAAGACCGTGGCGTCTGTGGTTTATGATATCGCCAGCGGCACGCCGGTGCGCAAATCGGCCGAACTGTTGTCGCACGACCTGACACAACTCAGCGGCCATAGGCCCGCGCTCACTGCTGATTTCAAGGCCGGCAAGGGCACCGGCGTCATCGTCGGCTTGGCGTCATCGCCTGCGATCACGGCACTGCTCAAAAAGAACGCCATTTCCACGGCGGCCATCGACGGGAAATGGGAAACCTATGGCCGTGCAGTGATCCCGGCACCGTGGGATGCCAAGGCCAAAGCGATCCTGATCTTCGGTTCCGATGAGCGCGGCGCCATCTGGGGTGTCATCGACCTGACGCGCGAGATGGGTGTTTCGGCTTGGGAATGGTGGGCCGACGTCAAGATACGCCAAGTGGACCGCATCAAGGTCGCGGCCGATTTGCGCTACTCGAAAGAGCCGTCAGTGAAATACCGCGGGTTCTTCATCAATTCCGGCATGTTGACCCAATGGGCGCGCAAGACTTACGACAAGGCTGAGGGCGGCATCGGCCCCAAGACCTATGAACGCGTCTTCGAGCTGATGTGGCGGCTCAAGGCCAACCTTTTGTGGCCGGCGATGGGGCCTGACGATCCGCCGTTCAATGCCCACAAGGAAAATTACGAACTGGCCAAGGAATACGCGATCGTGCGCGGCTCTTCCCATGTCGAGATGCTGTTGCGCAACAACGCCTACGAATGGGACCCCAAGACAATGGGCCCCTACAACTGGATGAAGAACAAGCAGCGCTTGATCGATTATTGGCGGGGCGCGGTCGAAAAATGGGGCCAGTACGACAATCAGTATACGGTCGGCATGCGTGGTGCCGACGACTTTCCGATGGAGGGCGCCGATACGGCGGAGAAGATGGGGGATGTGCTGCACGACGTGATCGCCGAGCAGCGCAAGATCCTGAGTGAGACGCTGCACAAGCCGGCGGACCAGATTCCCCAGGTGTTCACGCCATACAAGGAAGTCACCGCAGCCTACAACACGGGCCGTATCGCCTTACCCGGCGACGTGACGATCGTCTGGCCGGATGATAATTACGGCTACGTGCTTCAGCTCAGTGACGAAAAGGAGCGCCGGAATCCCGGCGGTTCCGGCGTCTATTATCACGCCACCTTCTGGGGCGCGCCGGGCAATTACCTGTTCCTGGCTTCCACCGATCCGGCGCTGATGTGGGAAGAGATGATGCGCTCCTATCATTTCGGCGCGCGCCAAGTGTGGATGTTGAATGTGGGCAATATCAAGCCCTGCGAATACCTGACCGATTTCTTCCTGGCGATGGCCTTCGATGCCGATGCTTTTGCCAAGCCGGGTTCGGCCCGCGCCTACCTGAACGACTGGTCGGTGCAGAACTTCGGCAAGGCCCATGGCGGCGAGATTGCCGACATCATGTGGCAATACTACAAGCTCGCCTTCGACCGGAATCCGGAATTCATGGCGTTCTCGACGACATTCCCGGAAACCGCGGTTCAGCAGACGCGCTACAACATTACCGATTTCGGCGACGAGAATGCGCGCAGGGCCGATGCCTACAAGGCCATCATGGCGAAGTCGGACAGGCTGATGGCCGCGATGCCGGAGGACCGCAAGGCGGCGTTCTACGAACTGGTGCAGTACACAGTGAACACAGGCGGCAATATGAGTCTGCAACAGCTGGATATGGGCAAGTCCATCGCCTACGGCCTGCAGCGCCGGGCCAGCGCCAATGTCTATGCCGAAGAGGCGGACGAGGCGCACCGTCAGATCGTCGAAAATGTCCGCCGCTACAATCAGGACGTTGCAGGCGGCAAGTGGAACCACATCGCCACTGACTATCCGCAATACCTGCCGAACTACCTGCCGCCGGCCGTTCCGGCGTGGAAACTGCCGACCGACTGGAGCCGCTGCGGCGTACAGGTCGACGGCGGCGGCTTTTTCGACGACAAGGGCTGGTGGTTTCCAACCCTGCCGACCTTCAACCGCGAACTGGGTGGCCGCAGCTATTATATGGACGTCTTCACCGAGCAGCCGGTGGAAGCGGACTGGAAGGCGGTGCCCAACGAACCGTGGATCAAGATCGATCATAGCGCCGGCCATTTCTCGCCGGCCACCAAGATATTCGAGCAACGTATCCAGGTCTCGATCGACTGGGCCAAGGCGCCAATGTCGGGCGAAGGCACCGTCACGGTCAGCTGCACCAGCGGCCGGAAGCCGATCGACGTTCACGTGCGCCTCGCACCGCCGGTCAAGGACAAGACGGTGTCGTTCATTGATGCCCAGGGCATTGTCTCGATGTATGCCGCCCACGCCGATGAGAAGAGCGGCTTCTGGCAGGTGCTGGACGGTGTCGGCCATACTGGCGCCGATGTGCAGGTCGATCTCGACCTCAAGCCGGTGAATGCCGACGATCCGGTGGCGCTCAGCAAAGCGCCGAAGCTCGTCTATCGCTTCGCCACCTTGCCGCCGGATCGCGATTACAGCTTTCCGAACTACGTCATCGACGAAATCGCCACCATCAAGGCAGTGGGGTTGCCGGTATTTCCGGCGACCAAGGATGGCAGGTTGCGCATCGCCATATCGCTAGACGGCGGCAAGCCTCAGGTGCTTGACTTCAATGTCGTCTACTACGGCGCCAAGTGGCGGCAGAACGTGCTGGACAATGCGGCGGTCGTCGAATTGCATGACGTGCCGCTGAAGCCCGGCAGCCACACGCTCACGGTCTATGCGCTCGATCCTGGCGTGACTCTCGATCGTTTCGAGATCGGTTTTGCCGGGTCATCACAGGCCTACGGTCCGATACCGGAAACGAAGATCGTGCATTAGCGACGGGCCGGACGGCGCCCCCGCCATTAATATCACCATGGGTACAGCCTCGCTGGCCGAGGTCTTCTCCATGCCGCTCAAAGTGCTCGCGCCCGATGTGAATCGGCATCATGAGTTGACCCCAGCGTCCACAAACATTTCAATCAGTTAGCGCGCCGATCGGCGTCCAAGTTGCATGCTGTTTCACATCGCCAACGTCTTACGCTTTTCTCCGTGGCGGTAGTCGAACCGCCAGAGCCTTCCGCCGCTCGGGGTGACCACCAGGTAGAGGCCTTTTTCATCCGCAAGCTTGTAGGGCTTGGCTTTGGGTTTGGCGTTTTTCACGCCGAGGGCGGTCAGTGGCATTTGACGGTATCCGGTTTGCGCCAACATACCGATAGGAGTTGGCTGGGGGACTAGGATTCATATGCCTTGATTATATTGGGAAAATCCTGGTTTATACCGTCAAAAATACCGTAAAAAATATTTTGCGTAGAGGCGAGGCGCTCACCCCCAAACACCATCATGAGGCAAATGATCTCGGAGAGGACCCTGACCCCGGCGATGGATATCAAAACGAACTTGACAGCAACCCGCAATTAAAGGACCGCTTCACAGCTTTCAGAAGCTAAGCTGGATGCCGCTATCACGCCTTGCATGCTCAGCTCAACCGGTGGATTGCTAACCCGACTACGCACAGGCGTTGACAGGTTCCGCTTTCGCCAGCCGTAAGAAATCTAGACTCAGGACTCATTGATTGATCCAGAAGATGACGGTTGCTGCGATGCAGATGGCTGAGAAAGAGGTATGGGCGCAGCGGTCGTAACGGGTGTGGATGCGGCGCCAGTCCTTCAGCTTGCCGAACATGTTCTCGATCTTGTGGCGTTGACGGTACAACACGCGGTCGTGGGGGATGGTGATTTTGCGGTTGGTTTTTGACGGGATGCAGGTCGTGATGCCGCGTTCGGCCAAGCCTTCGCGGAACCAGTTGGCGTCATAGCCTCTGTCGCCCAGCAACTCCTTGGTGGGCGGCATGGCATCAAGCATCAGCGCCGCGCCCTTGTAGTCGCTCATCTGCCCTTCGCTGAGTAACAGAACCTGTGGGCGCCCTTGGCCGTCGCACACCGCATGGAGCTTCGAGTTCAAGCCGCCTTTGGTGCGCCCGATACGTCGGGGAACAGCCCTTTTTTGAGCAGGCTCGCTGCCGTGCGATGCGCCTTGAGATGGGTAGCATCGATCATCAGCCGGTCGGGTTTGCCACCCTTGGCAGACAACTCGGCGAATATCCGGTTGAACACGCCAAGGCGGCTCCAGCGGATGAACCGATTATAGATCGTCTTATGCGGGCCATACTCTTTGGGGGCATCGTGCCAGCGCAGTCCGTTCCTGATCACGAAGATGATCCCGCTAATGATCCGCCGGTCATCAACCCGCGGCACTCCGTGCGACAGCGGAAAGCAGGGCTCGATCCGACGCATCTGCGCCCGCGAAAGCCAAATCAAATCGCTCATGGCAATGCCTTCTCGCGTCGCCAACGAATCAACCAATCGCTCCATTCACAAGAAAATTAATAGGTCCTGAGCCTAGTTCCGGCAACACAAAATATATCGCCATCGCGCCGGCGAAGCCTACGAGTCCGATTGTCCACGATCCGCCGCGCGGATAGCGGTGTACCGCTGCCGTGAGCATCGTCAGCAAAAGGAAACAGACGCCGAACGCCCACACCGTCGCCGTGAGAAGCGTAGTTACAGGCGAGTTCGCCACACTGAGCAAGTAAAGTCCAACACTGGCTGGAACGGTCACGGACCATAACAGGCCGATATCGGAAAAGCGGTTTGCCAGAGGGCTGGTAAAGTGCCGCATCACGAACATGATCGCCGCTACATATACGAACACCAGAATGCCGGGCATGTGGACGGTCCGGGTGAGTGCGATTTCGACCCATGATCCGGGCGCCATCTCGGTCGAAGAAGTGAGAAATATTACGAGAAAGAATATCCAGAAGCTCGGTCGGACAAACGGCTCCTTAACCATGTCGACGAAACCGACACTGAGCGTTGTGCTCTCGGTTTTGGGAAACATCTGCGCATGATCGACAAGCCAAGCATCATCCCCAGTATTACGATTGGTGCAAACGCCACATGCCAGTCGGTATGCCATACCTGGAACATCAGCACGCTGACCAAACCACCGGTGATCACGCCTGCGGGCTACCAAGCATGCAGGCTTTTCAAGCGCTTGGTTTTGGCGTCTGGATACAGCGCGCGGCCGTGATGGGGTTGATTGACCCTTCCGTATAGCTCCAGCCGAGCCCGGTGATGGCGAGGCTCCAATAAACCAGGTCACCCGTATGGACCCGGCCGCCCAGGGTCGGTGGCAAGACGACCATCAACGGTCCCGCCATATAGCAGAACGACGCCGCGAGCAGCACACGCTTGGCGCCTGCCAGATCCAGAATCGGGCTGACCGCTAGCAACGACAAAGCAAAGCCGGCGAACGCTGTGCCCAACGCGTCGTCTGTCATCTGGCCTGAACGCGTCAGATCGATTGAACCGAAAACGGCCGCTTTGATCGCACCGGAGGTAGCGGTACGCAGCGAAAAAGCAATTGCAGCCGTGAACAAGGCCAACGCGCAAATTGCAAACACTGCCTGACTATTCAACTTCGCCGTGACGTCCCGCCACGACATCAATTTCCTTTCTCCGGTCCGCGACGAATTGTTCCGCGTAATCGGAACAAAACAACCTCATTGACGCAGAAATGGATTTTCCGCTATTACTACACCAGATAATGTAACCGGTTACATAGAGGAAGACGATGGCAAAGCTAAGAGTCGGAGTCATTGGGTGCGGCGGCATAGCGCATCTCAAGCACTATGCGGCACTAAAAAAACAGAAGCACAGGATTGAATTGGTCGGCTTTTGTGATCTGCTCGAAGAGCGGGCGAAAGAGGGACTGACGAAGTATGGAGACGCCGGTGCCCGATCCTACACCGATTACCACGAGCTTCTAGAAGATCGGGCCATCGACGCGGTTCATGTCCTGACGCCCAACATGTCGCATGCCGAGATCACCATTGCGGCTCTTGAAGCGGGCAAGCATGTGCTTTGCGAGAAGCCGATGGCTGCCACTTCGGCAGACGCCTTGAAAATGCTGGATGCCGCGAAGAAGAGCGGCAAGAAATTGAGTATTGCCTACCAAAATCGTTTTCGTAGCGATGTGCAGGCTCTCTATAAAGCCTGTCGTGCCGGGGATCTCGGCGAGATCTATTTTGCCAAGGCACACGCCATCCGTCGCAAGGGCGTTCCCACATGGGGCGTCTTTCCGGACAAGTCGAAACAGGGTGGTGGTCCGCTCATCGACATCGGCACCCATGCCCTCGATATTGCTTTGTGGACGATGGACAACTATAGGCCCAAACTTGTTGTCGGGTCCGTTTTTCAAAAGCTCAAGGACAATTCTGAAGGCAATCTCTTCGGGCCGTGGGATCCCGAGAAGTATGAGGTAGAAGACTCCGCCTTCGGCCTAGTCAAGATGCAGAACGGCGCAACGATTTTTGTCGAGGCTTCCTGGGCGCTGAATATTCTGAAGGGAAAGGAAGGGCAGGTCACCCTTTGCGGCACCAAATCGGGTGCCGAATTGATCGGTGACGGTGCCAGTGGTCCTACGTCGCCTGTCCGTGGAACTGGCAAGGCCGTTTTCAGTACCGCGAAGAATGGCGAACTGGTTGATATTCATCCGTTTGATTTGGGCGGTGGTGCGGGACCGGCAGATTTTGATGACGATGTTTTCCGCGTCGGCGATGCTGAGGCCAACACGTGGTTTGACGCCATCATTAATGATACCGATCCAATAGTTCTTCCGGAACAGGCTTTCGTCGTGACGCAGATCCTCGAAGCCATCTACAAGTCGGCGGAAACCGGAAAGGCCGTCGAACTTTGAACCGGTGCAAAGAATGTACATATAGCTAGACGCCGGATGGGAGACCAAAATGAAAACCCTAAAAGGCCCCGGAATATTCCTGTCGCAATTTGCGGATAATCGTGCGCCGTTCAATACGCTCTCCGGTATTGCGAAATGGGCCGCCACTCTTGGCTTTAAGGCCATCCAGATACCGACTTCTGACATACGCCTGTTTGACCTCGAGAAAGCCGCGGAAAGCCAGACCTATTGCAGTGATCTCGCCGGAATGTTGCGTGATTTCGGCATCGAGGTGTCGGAGCTTTCCACCCATCTCCAGGGCCAACTCGTCGCCGTTCATCCCGCTTATGACGCGTTGTTCGACGGGTTCGCAGCGCCTGCTGTTCGCGGCAACAGTCAGGCGCGCCGGGAATGGGCGACACGGCAGCTGTTGCTAGCCGCGAAGGCCAGCCGGAACCTGGGCCTGAAGGCTCATGCAACGTTCTCTGGCTCGCTGGCATGGCCGTACTTTTATCCGTGGCCGCAGCGTCCGCCCGGCCTCGTTCAGGATGCCTTTGCCGAACTCGCACGCCGCTGGCGGCCCGTCCTCGATTTCTTTGACGAGGTCGGTGTCGATGTCTGTTATGAGCTTCATCCCGGCGAGGATCTTCACGACGGCGTGACCTTCGAGCGATTTCTTGCCGCAACAGGTAACCACACCCGTGCACGGATTTTGTTCGATCCGAGCCATCAGATCCTTCAGCAACTCGACTATCTTCAGTTTATCGATATCTACTATCCCCGCATAGGCGCATTCCACGTCAAAGACGCCGAATACCGTTCCAATGGCCGGTCCGGCGTTTATGGAGGTTATCAGGATTGGATCGACAGGCCTGGCCGCTTCCGTTCGCTGGGCGACGGCCAGATCGACTTTGGGGCTATCTTCAGTAAGCTTGCTCAATACGACTACGATGGCTGGGCTGTGCTAGAATGGGAAGATTGCCTCAAGAACAGCGAAGACGGCGCTCGTGAAGGCGCTGAATTCATTAACCGCCACATCATCCGTGTGACTGAGAGGGCTTTCGACGACTTTGCCAAGGCAGGCGGCGATAAGACGGTCAATCGCAAGCTTTTCGGTCTTTGACGAGACCTTGCATAGGCTCACGATCTGTAGGAGCTTTGGCCGCAGGCGGCCGAAGGTAGGGGAGCGAGGCATGAACTTCGATTACATCGTTGTCGGCGCTGGTTCCGCAGGTTGTGTCGTGGCGGAAAAACTGTCACGAGATGGCCGCAGCAACGTACTTCTTCTTGAGGCGGGAACGCCTAACCGTTCACCCCTAATCGTTATGCCGCGGGGAGGCGTAAAGTTCTGGAACAGCCCGCGCTATTTCTGGATATTTCCGATCGAACCGGAACCAGGCCGCCCCAAAGATGAAACCTGGGCCTATGGCAAGGGGCTGGGCGGATCGAGTGCCTTGAATGGCACGATGTACCTCCGCGGAGAACCGGGCGATTACGATTCATGGCAGGCGCAGGGAAACGAAGGCTGGAATTGGAACGAGATAGAACGCTGCTTTAAGGAACTTGAAGATTTCCAAGCGCCGGGAGCCCATCCCTCTCGCGGTAAAGGCGGACCCGTTCAAATAACTGTCGTACCCGAGAAGACCCTAATCAGCGAAGCCGTTATAGCGGCGGGGGAGCAAATGGGACTGCCACGGCTGGAGGACGTCAATGCTCCGTCCGCTGTCGGCGTCGGCTACACGCAGACCACTGTCGATGGAAGCAGGCGGCGAGTCAGCGGTTACACAGCCTTCCTGAAGCCGGCGATGGTCCGAAAAAACTTTACCGTCATGACCGGCGTTCGGGTCAACCGCATTCTGTTCGAAGGGACACGTGCCCGCAGCGTATCCTACAGCAGCCGGGGATCGGAGATCACTGTTAATGCATGCAAGGAAGTAATCGTTTGCGCGGGCGTTCTGCAATCTCCGAAACTGTTGCAACTGTCCGGCATCGGACCGCGCGAACTTTTGTACGTCCACAATATTCCTCTTGTGCATGATCTTCCTGCTGTCGGCCAAAACATGACGGAGCACCCCATGTTCTCGTTGTCGTTCAGGCTGAAAGGCGGGCCCGTCGGCATGAACCGTGAATTTCGCGGTTGGAGGCTTCTGAAGAACGTCCTCCAGTATTTCGTGCTGCGAAGTGGTGTCATGTCTTATACGGCGCCCGAGATCACCGCGCTGCTCTCAACCAGCGGGGAAGCGGCCGCGCCTGACGTGCACGCCGCTATAGCGCCGTTTTCTTTCGAGAGGACCCCGGGCAAACTGGTGGAACCCGGGCGGGCGCGAACCGAAGACAAGCCGGGGATAACCGTCACGTCGTTCTTTCTGCGACCCAGGAGCCGCGGCTCCGTGTCCATTCGTTCGGCTGATGTGAACGATGCTCCGCGCATTCAGGCAAATTGGCTGACGGATGAACGCGACTGCCGTGATGTTGTAGCGATGATAAAGCTGATCAGACGCCTGATGAACCAACCTGCCTTGAAAAACTATGTTGGTGAGGAAACAGCGCCGGGTACGCATATCGAGACGGATGAACAGCTGTTGGAAGCCGCAAGAGGATCCTTGAGTTCCGGATTGCATGGAACGGGAACTTGTCGCATGGGCAATGACGCGAATTCCGTCGTCGACGCGCGTCTGCGCGTCCACGGCGTCTCTGGTTTGCGCGTTGTCGATTGTTCGGTGATGCCGACCTGCATTTCCGGCAACACCAATGGACCGGCAATGGCTGTGGCGCTTCGGGCTTCGGAACTCATCTTACAGGACCGCGACCGCGATGTAGCGCTCAAGACCGCCACAACAATTTAGTCTTACGTCGGCGGAGCAACCGCAGATTTGCGCACAACAAGGCTTTCGGCCAATACGCACTTGCGCGGTGGTACATCTTTGTCCAACAGAATTTCGATAAGCAGCTTCATCGCCTCCTGTCCGATTTGCCTCATGGGTTGAGCAACCGTCGTAAGCGGTGGGTCGAAATAACGCGCCAGCCGAATGTCGTCAAAGCCGATGATCGATATTTCCTGCGGCACGCGCAGACCACGCAAACGGATGGCGTTTATTGCTCCAAGAGCCATTTCATCGTTCGAACAGAATATGGCGGTGAAACGCTGCTTGCTAGAGAAGAGACGTTCGGTCGCGCGAATACCAGACTCGGCCGAAAAATCTCCCTGCGATAACAGATGCGGGTTGATCCCCAATCCTGCCTCAGCAAGAGCGCGGCGGTATCCTTCTTGGCGGTCGATACTAAGCGGGCTCTTGGGGCGTCCAATAATGTGGGCGATATTGCGATGGCCAAGGGCGATGAGATAGCCGACCGCGGCTTTTGCACCGGCGATATTATCGGTTCTGACAGTTGTAATACCGTTGTCTTCCACACACTCACATGCATTTACAATTGGCGGACGGCCGTTGACCTGAATGCGCGGGATATGCGGCATCAGGGTGATTAATCCGTCGGCCTGACGGGCCGGAATGAGCTGTGCATAAGCCTGTTCCCGTTGCAGGTCGTATTGCGTGTCGCCCAACAGCACCGTGTACCCATTTTGTTGGGCCACTTGCTCAATACCGCGAATAACTTCAGAGAAGAACGGATTCGCAATATCGGGTACCAGCGCAACAATCGAGTGGGTTTTGGCAATTGCCAAGCTTCGTGCCAGAATGTTGGGCGTATATCCGAGGCGTGAGATAACCGCCTGCACGTGTTCGCGCGTTAAGTTCGCCACTCGGTCTGGCGACTGAAACACGCGAGAGACGGTAGCGATGGAAACGCCGGCTTCGCGCGCCACTTCTCTTATGTTGATATCCTTCTTGTCGTTTCGCCGACGACGCCTGCCGGATGATAGTTTGTCTGTAACCAATGCATTCACTTCCCGCATTTGACATCTGGTTGGTCCGCGGTATCGGAATACCGACCTGTCAGCCATTCCTCACGGACGTTTTACCATCTCCAGTTCCTCGATGAGAATGGATTTTATGCATCGAAATCCAAGTGTAACCGGTAACATGAACGATGGACGTCGCTACTGCGGATACAGCCACTTTGGAAGTAAGTGCAGGAGTGGAGTTGGAGTGATGCCAGTAAAAAATGTAGGCGACACTGCTCGTAAAAATTCTAATACAACAATAACTTGAACGTGAGTAGACATTTCCAGTGATTTTGTTCGCCGTTTTGAAGATATGCTCCGTAGGTGTTTCAAACTCTTGTGACGAATTAGCTGTTGCGTTTTTTGGAGTTCTGCGCTAGTTGTATGTAACCGGTTACATACATCGGGCAAATCAGAACGCCTGAGAAGCGTCAATAGGGAGAGGAAACGAAACCGCCTGTGGGCTACAAGGCGGGGGTGTCGTTGGTCATGTTGCGATACCAGCATCCTCTGAATTGAAAGAAACGAAACCTTGATGAGGGGATAAAGATGCATCTTCGTAACAAAGTGTTCACCTCGACAGCGCTCGTAACGATCGCGCTGTTGGGCGTGAGTGGCACTCCGGTTATGGCCCAGACGGCTGCAGGGGAGGCTGCTACAGGGAGCGCGCAGGAAGGCGTGCAGATTGAAACGGTTGTCGTAACGGCGGAACACCGGAAAGCGAGCGCACAAAAGACTGCTATCTCGATGGATGTGATCGCTCCAGAAGCTTTGGCCATGGCGGGTGTCTCGACCATCCAAGGACTGATGACTGTCGCGCCAGGTCTCTCCTTTGCGCAGTCCAACGGCGATCCGTTTCTGGCCATACGCGGCGTCTCATCCAGTGACGTCACCGAAGTCGGCGACCCCGCTGTCGTCGTTGCGAACGACGATTTCTTCCTCAATCGATCCTATGCGCTGACAGCGGGTTTTTACGATGTCCAGCGTGTCGAAGTGTTGAAGGGACCGCAGGGAACGTTGTACGGGCGAGATGCAGTCGCTGGTGTTGTGAATGTGATTAGCAACAAACCAGAAGACACATATTCCGGAATGGGTTCGTTGACGTATGGAAGCTACAACACGGTGAATCTGGAAGGTATGATTAACGTACCTCTTACCGACGAACTGGCCATTCGTATGTCTGGCCTTAGCCAGCACCATGACGGTTATGCCGATACGACGATCAATTACACGCAAGAAACACAGAAGGCCAACGACGAAGACAGCAATTCCGGACGGATCATGTTGTCCTACGAACCAGGGGATCATTTCTCAGCGTTGATCACGCTACAGTATCTGCACAACGGCGGTGTCGGCGACGCGGTAGAAAATCTTCCCTTCGTCTACGATTCCAACGGTTACGTCAGCTGGACCAAGCAGGATTATGGCGATGGGCGTCACTTTTCGGTTTATAGCCCTTCGGCGCATGAGTTGACTCAAAAGCAAGCGCGCTGGCAATTCTCCTATGACAATCTACCGTTAGGCGCCACGGTGACGTATCTTGGTGGCTACGACGAAACCCAGATGCACCTGGTTGTCGATAACACTGAATTTCTTTCGCCGTCACCGCCGGTCGCGATGCATCGAAACGAAAATCCGCGTACGATCAACCAAGAACTGAGGCTCACCTCTCCATCGACCGATCGCCTCACTTGGCAGATTGGCGTGTATTACTTCCGGGAAGATAGTACGGTTTATAGTTATTCGGAGAATATGGCAGGCGCTTCATACGGCCAATATGGCGTTCTCTTTAATGAGCCTGAGGTGTCAACGCAGTCGATCGCCGGATATGGTCAGGCATCCTACAATATTACGGACGAACTGAAAATTACCGGCGGCGTTCGCTACACGTCTGATTTAAAAAAGCGAATCGGCACCATATCCCTCGGTAACGGAGCCCTTCCCGGTTTATTCTCCGCATACAACGGCGATTCCGCTTCCTCGAAGGCGACTTATCATGCAGCGATCGACTGGTCGCCGACAGAGGATAATCTCTTCTATGTGAAGTTCGATACCGGATATAAGGCTGGTGGTTACAACTCGGAACCGTCCTTCCCACTATTCGGCGGCGATGGTGTCGGCTATCAGGTCCCCTATTATCCCGAAACGCTAAAAGCTTATGAAATGGGGACCAAGAACGAGTTCTTGGATCACACACTGCAGTTCAACCTGTCGGCTTATCACTATCAGTATTCCAATCTTCAAACGACGGAGTTCGTTAACGACCAGACCGGCAGTGCAACGGTCAATGCAAAAAGCGCGATGATCAACGGCGGAGAAATCCAGGTTGTTGCCCTGCTGGAGCCTCTCGGACGGTTTGATGCCGAAGTGGACTATGTAGACTCTGAATTCAAGAACTTTGTCGAATCACCTTATATGCCGATGAATCCGGCGCTCTTTCCCAATTGCACGGGGAGCAGCGGTGAGCAGAATTGTCAGCTGATGGGCAATATGCTGCCATATGCGCCGAAATTAACGATCGCTGCGGGATACCAGCATATCTGGGACGGCTTCTTTGGCGGGTCACTGACTTTCGACGTGCATACGCACTTCCAAACGAAGGAATACTTCGAAGCCTTCAACTTCTCCGCTTTTGAGCAAACGAGCTACACGAACACAAATCTGAACCTCACTTACGACAACGACGCGTCGCATTGGGAGGTCGGTCTGTATGCCCGCAATATTGAGAACAGTACAATTCTCAGCGGCGCCCAGCCGATGACTGGCGGCAGTCAATATTCCTATGCTTATGCGTTCCAGCCGCCGCGCACCTACGGCGTCAAATTCACGAAGCACTTCTGAAGCGACGGGGTGGGTAGGGCGGGAGCCTTGCCCACTCTTTCACTTTGTTTGTGCACGCCGTATGGCTACTGATTTGTTGAGGCGAATGGCCGGACCTGAGGGAGATGCCTGTGAGCAATGTTGGAAAATCGTTTGTTCGACCCTCTCAAGATCGTCTCGATCGACTTCTGCAGCAGCAGGGGTTGGAACGGAGCTTTTTAGCTGATGTTCCGTTGCGTAACGTCACCAGAAATGGCGTCGCTGGCGTCGAAATGACCGTACGATTAACGAGCTACCGGTCACTACCTCTTTCGTGCATCGCCGACATCGAATTGAAGATCGATGGGGAGGCCGTGAATCAGGGTGGGCTCCTCCTGGGATTGAACGGCGTTGATCACCGCGTGGCCACGTGCACTGCGTCCACTTCCGAGTGGTGGTTCATTCTTGATACCGCGACTCTTTTTGCTCCCCGCGCTATCCCGCTCCGGCCGGGTCTGCACGAGGTCGAAGCTACGCTCGCCACCGTCGAGCCCTATATGACCGCGGGTCGATTTACGCTCCGCAATTCCGACAGAAGACAATTGATTGTTGAATAGGTGCCGCTATGAACCAGAAATCCCCCAAAGCTGACGTATTCCAGGTCGGAGTCACTCTGCATTCCTTCGCCAAAGAATATTTGAACTATGCGTGGTCGTTCGAAGACATGCTGGAACTGGCCGGCTATCTCGGCGGTGGCGTCGAAATTGTGGGACCCTCGCATCAGCGCGGATTTCCCGTCTTGACCGACGAGTTCGAGCGCATTTTCAAAAGCGCAGTCGAGCGGTTTGGGCTGACGCCAACTTCCTACGGCAGCTACGCCGACCCTTTCAGGCTGGCTGACCGCAATCTGACCAACGATGAATTGATCGAATACACAATCCCTCAGCTCAAGGCTGCGGCGACATTGGGCTTTCCCGTGGTGCGACTGCAGTATTTCGTTCATACTGTCGCCGAGAAGCTGCTGCCCGTCGCCGAAAAGCTAAACCTGCGCATGGGTTACGAGCTGCACGCTCCGCTTGTGTTCGATGCCGACATCACCAAGCGATTGATCGACCAGATCGAGCGGCTCAATTCGCCTCACCTCGGTCTCGTACCGGATTGTGGGATTTTCTGCCATTCGATTCCGAAGTTTAGACTTGATATGGCGCAACGGGGCCTGCCCGAGGAGGTTGTGCAGCGGGCTGAGAAGCTTTGGCTTAGCAATGTGCCGATTGAGGAGGCCCAACCCCAACTTCTTGCCATGGGGATCTCGGAAGCGCAATTCATGGCGCTTGAAATGTTCTGGGGGTGCCAAGGCCAGTCGGATCCCAAACACCTCGTCACCTATATGCACCGCATCGTCCATATGCACGGAAAGTATTTTAGCATCGTGAACGGTGACGAGCCGGATGTGCGCTACGAGGAGATTGTCGCGGCACTGATCAAGGGCGGATATCGAGGCTGGATGTCTGCGGAATATGAGGGATCATCCGACGTAAATTCCTTCGTAAGCGTCAAGGCCTACCAGGATATGGTCCATCGTTACATTGCAAAATACGTCTGAGATTTAACGCAAAGAGATTGCACGTACGACGGCACCAGCACCTAGTGTCGGAAGGGAATGTGGAAAATGACTGAAAGCACCGTATCTCCACTACAGTCGCATGCTGAAATGCGACGTGCTGGAGCCGGGCAGGGACTTACGTTTGCCTTTGCTTCCTTCTTACCTATCATGACGATCAGCTGCTTGGCCCCCGCCGTTCCGGGCATCTTGGCTCACTTTTCGTCGGTTCCGGGCGGCGCCACCCTTATCCCCCTGATGGTGGCAGTGCCAGGTGTCATGGTCGCCGTTTTTTCTCCCTTCGCGGGCTGGGCGGCGGATCGTTACGGCCGACGCCGCATTGTACTTGCGGCGACGGTGCTTTTCGGATTTTTCGGTATCGCGCCGATTGTCTTCGACGACCTGATTTCCATTTTCGTGTCGCGGCTCGGCATCGGCATCATGCAGGCCGTGTTGCTCACCGTTGTCAACACCCTACTCGGGGATTATTTCGACGAGGCGGGAAGACGGAAATGGCTCACGGTACAGGGCATCGTAGGGCCGGTTCTGGCGACATTGACCATCGCGGCGGCGGGGTTCCTGACGGCCATCGACTGGAAGGGCGCGTTTTATGTCCATTTCTTCGCCTTTCCGATTTTCGTCGCGATGCTGCTTTATTTCTACGAACCGAAACGGCAAGCCCCGGGTGTGTCCGACCAGCAGGCGGCTGCCAGCAAATTCCCGATGGTCACGATGATCGGTATATGCGTTTTGACGCTGTACATTTCGATCATCTACTTCGTTTTTACAATCAATGGCGGAATGGCGTTTTCGGCGATCGGGGTCAAGTCATCTACGGAAATCGGCGTGTTGATGTCTGTCGCGAGCATCGCCGTTCCCTTTGGCGCTATTCTTTTCGGCATATTCTCCAAACATTGGCCAGCTGGCTGGCTGGTTGCATTCATTATGGCGACGATGGGCGCGGGTACGCTCGGGATGGGTGTTACCTCATCACCGGCGGTTGCCGCGGCCTTCGCCTTCATTCAGCAAATCGGCGCCGGCGCGTGCGTCTGTTCGTTGGTCTACTTGGTCAATTCCATGTTGCCGTCGGAGCATCGCGGACGCGGCATGGGATTCTGGGTCAGTTCATTCTTCCTCGGGCAGTTCATCAGCCCGCTGGTGACGTCCGGCGTGGGCACGATGATGGGTGGGATATTGGGGGCATTCGCTGTGCTCGGTGCGGTAAGTCTCGGCAGCGCCTTTGTCGTTCTGGTAATATGCCGCTACAAGCTGGCCGAAGAGCAAACTTGACGCGCCTGTAAGCAGGCTCGTACGCCAGCACAGGTCGGTCCTCGCTTTGGGTGACACCTGCTTACCATCTAAGGGGGTATTTTTGAACACCGATTGTCCCCAAAACGGGGCCGATATTCCACGCTGAGTAGCATTCGTTCGCACTCGGCTGCATATCACCTCAAACGCCACGACGCTGCACTATCGGCGGTCCACGCCCAGCTACTGTCGGGACACCTTCATGTCCCAATCCTGCTGGTATGAAAACCTATTGAATTCCTCCAGGAACGTCTTAATGCACGGATTTCTATTATTGGTGTCCCAAATCAGTTCCACATTGTATTGGCAGTCTTCTTCCTCCACCGCCAAAAGAACCGTGTCCTCGCCAAGAAGCTCGCGTCGGTGTTTGGGCAGAACCACCACGGCATTATCATGTAATTCTAGGGTGAAGCAGCAGGTCGACAGGTTGGCGCACTCGATTTCGGGCTTGTAGCCGATGCCATGACGCTCCAGGAAATGGGCGTTGCATTCGCCGGCGAGCGGGGATAGTCGGCGGTTGACGCCGATGAGCGGCCAGTTGGCCACCTCACGGATCGAGATCGTCCCGCGGCCAGCCAAGGGATGGTTCTTGCTGACGGCGACGCACAGGGGATCGGAGAAGAGCCGGATCCGCTGCAGATTCTGGACCTCTTCGCGGCGGTTGGGACCAACGACGAAGGCGAGGTCCGCCCGGCGGTTGTCCAACGCATCGGGGATCGCGTCCAATTCGGTGTCGCAGCATTCGATCCTGATGGCCGCATGCTGCTTGCGGAACTCGCTCAAGAACGACGATAGGAATTCGCGTGTGGCCTCACCGAGAAAGGCGATCGAGAGCTTCTGCCTGGCTTTGCCGAGTGAAGACTGGACCGTGAGAAAAGCCGACTCGTACTGAGCGATGATCTTGGCGGCCTCCCCCGCCAAAAGCTTACCTGAGGGTGTGAGCTCGACCTTGTGCGTGTTCCGGTCGAGAAGCTGCACTCCGAACTGTTCTTCCAGATATTTGATGTGGCGACTCAATACCGGCTGCGTCATGCCCAGCTGTTCGGCGGCGCGACTGAAATTCAGCTGCTTGGCCAAGAGCAAAAATTCATGGAAAAGCCGTATTTCCATCATCTATCCTTTAGTTCGTTTCCCCTCAGTATACGTGTCTGTGAACTTGGTGGCATTGTTATGCATCAAAAGCGACGAATCCGCCAGCCGCCTCTCGCCGGGAAAACGGGCCAGCATGAGTGACTTGGCGGTCACAAACGTCTGGCTCCCGTCAGCCATCGGACAGTGAAGGAGAGTGCGGCACGCGCTGGTCAAACCGCTTGACGGAACGACCGGCCCGGTTTGGGCAAGATCGACGGTGCCTTCGCCTCCCGGAAGACGCGGCGACCGACGCGGTAGACGGACCGTCAGAGCGCGCAGTCAGGTGCGCTCAAGTGCCATCGCGATCCCCATGCCGCCGCCGATACAAAGCGTGGCCAGACCGCGTTTGGCGGCGCGCTTCTGCATCTCGTAGAGCAGCGTTACCAGGATGCGCGCACCAGAGGCGCCGATTGGATGGCCGATGGCGATGGCCCCGCCGTTGACATTGACCTTCTTCGGATCGAGATCGAGGTCGCGGCAGACGGCGAGGGCCTGAGCTGCGAACGCCTCGTTGGCCTCGATGAGATCGAGGTCGGCAATGTTCCAGCCGGCTTTGGCCAGTGCTTTGCGGCTGGCTGGGATCGGTCCGGTCCCCATGATTGCCGGATCGACGCCAGCTGTACTCCAGGCGGCGATGCGCGCAAGCGGCTCCAGACGGCGTTTTGCGGCCTCGCTTGCCCGCATCAGCACAACCGTTGCCGCGCCGTCATTGATGCCTGAGGCGTTTCCAGCGGTCACCGTTCCGTCCTTCTTGAAGGCAGGACGAAGTTTGGCGAGGCCCTCCAATGTCGTATCCGGCCGAGGAAATTCGTCCTTGTCAACGACAACATCGCCTTTGCGCCCGCGTATGGTTACGGGCACGAGCTCGGCGGCGAAGCGGCCTTCGCGCTGTGCTGCGCATGCTTTCTGTTGGGACGACACAGCAAAGGCATCCTGCTCCTGGCGAGAAATGCCGTACTTTTCGGCGACGTTTTCGGCTGTTATACCCATATGATAGCCGTTGAAGGCGTCCCAAAGACCGTCTTTTATGGTTGTGTCGACAAGTTCACCTGCTCCCATCTTGATACCGGCGCGCAGGTGAACAGCGTGCGGCGCGAGGCTCATGTTCTCCTGACCGCCAGCCACGACGAGATCGGAATTGCCCGCGAGGATGGATTGGGCCGCAAGCGCGACGGCGCGCAACCCCGAACCGCAAACTTGATTGATACCAAAGGCTGTTGACTCCGGACGCAGGCCGGCGGCAATCGCCGCTTGGCGGGCCGGGTTCTGGCCCTGGGCTGCGGTCAGCACCTGCCCGAGGATCGCTTCATCCACGTCCTGGGCATCAACCTTCGCGCGCTCCAGCGCGGCCCGAATGGCGATTTCGCCCAGACGGTGTGCGGATACACCAGCTAAACCGCCGTTGAACGAGCCAACGGGTGTGCGCGCCGCGCCGACAATTATGATGTCTTCAATCATCGATGCTCACTCATACCTGCCGCTTTGTTCAGACGTTCTTTAACCGGTTCGACGGCGTCGGCCAACATACCGAACAACACTGCAGTAGATATAGAAAGAATTCAACAAGTAATTCTATAAAACAGGTAATGCATAATAGTAATAACTGTAAGTAATAACAGTTATACCAACAAAGTATTATACAATGGCATCAATAAACGACATTTTGGAAAGAAGGAAACTTGGTTGCACTTACCGCAATGGCACCTGGGAGCACGATATGTTGCAGAGCGTAAGAGTGGGAGGAGATGACTTGGTCGTTTCAGTTTCGAAAAGTGAATTTCGCGATGCCATGGCCTGCGTGTGTGCGTCTGTCAACATCGTGACCACGGACGGTACAGCTGGCCGCGGCGGCTTTACGGCGACCGCCATGAGCAGCGTCTCCGATGAGCCCCCCTTGCTTCTTGTCTGTATGAAGAGAAGTTCGGCTCAGAGTCAACTTTTTGTTGAGAATGGCTGCTTTTGCGTCAATGTGCTCACGGGCCAGCAAACAGAGCTTGCCGGCTATTTTGCTGGGGGGCTTAAAGACATGGAGGCGCGTTATACTGCAGCGGCATGGACCCAACTGGTAACCGGCAGCCCGGTGCTGAATCATGCTCTTATCAATTTTGACTGCAAGTTGGATGCGGTGCATGTCGCAGGCACGCATAATATCATGATCGGGCGCGTGGTGGCTGTGCAGCAACAGCCGGAGATGAGTGCTCTTGTCTATTTCGAACGGGCCTATCTCGAGTTAACGAAAGGAAAGCCGGCGAGAGTGTTGCCACGCTGACGCATGCGGCAGTACGGAGCGGAAAAAGTTTATAACGACAGGCGAAATCTGCCGGGCGCACGGTTTGTGTCCGAATGTTAAGCCAGAGAGACGGATCGATGGCTCGGCCGCGATCCGGCAAGAGGGCAGAATGGTCGATCCACATACCATCCGTCGTGAGCAGAAAAGGGGTGCAGGAGTACCGATCTGGGAAAATCCGCCAGCGCCGATTCGCGAAAATGAAATCGCCCGAACGGTCGAGACGGACATCGTCATTGTCGGTGCAGGCTGTGCTGGGATTTTTGCGGCGCACTCGGCAGCCGAACATGGGCTGAAGGTCGCTGTCGTGGAGAAGTTTCCCGTCCTGTCCGCACGCGGTATGGACAACGGGGCGGTGAATAGCAAGCTGCAACTAGCGGCCGGCAAGAAGATCGACGAAGATTTGATATTTGCAGATCTCGTCCGCTTCGCCAACAACCGTGCCCATCCCGAACTTATCGCAATCTGGGTGCGACAGAGCGGCCGGGTCTTCGATCATTATATCGATCTGTGCCAGGCCAACGGGATGAAGGTTGCTCTCGCCGAATGCTTCAGCGTCGCCAAGGAACACCCCGAACTCTATCGGCAGTATCCGACAGCACACATATTTGCCCGCAAGGATCAGAAGATCAGTACCGGCAACGAGTATATTCCGACCCAGCAGGCCTTCCTCGGCTTTATCGAGGGCGCGTGCAAGAAGCTCGGCGTTAGCTTCCATTATGATACGGCTTGCGAGCAGATCCTGCGCCAGAGCAAGGGCCCGGTGACCGGCATCGTCGGCAAGACCAAGGACGGCGAATACGTGAAGTTCAAGGCTGCCAAGGCGGTGGTCCTGGCCGCTGGCGGCTACACAGAAAACCCGGAGATGATTGACGCTTGGTGCCCCGTCGCCCACGATGCCGAGATCCAGACCTACAATCCCAAGGGTGGTAACACCGGGGAGGTATTCGCCCAAGCACTATGGATCGGCGCGGGTCTTCAGGCATGGCCGCATCCGGTGATGATTCACACAATCCCCGGCTTCCACATTGATCTCATGGCCGGCAATCAGTCTTTCATGCACGTCAATCGACTAGGCAAGCGCTTTCAAAGCGAGTCGCTGCCCAACCAGGCCCTGGTTGACGGCCGCTTTCGTCAGCCGGGCCGGCAAGCCTGGGCGATTTTCGACGCCAAGTACGAGCAGGACCACGCCGCGTTCGAGACCGGCTTCGACGGCCCGGTGACGGAGCCAATCGGCGTTCTCGACAGTCATGCCGACAAGGGCCGTCTGTTCCGCGCCGATACGCTCGAGGAACTCGCCCGGCAGATCGGCGTGCCGGTCGAGACCTTCGTGGCGACCTGTAATCGCTACAGCGAGATGGCCCACAACAGTAAAGACGAGGACTTCGGTAAGGAACCATACCTGATGTTCACGATTGTCCAGCCGCCGTTCTATGCCGTGCCCATCCGATCACACATGCTGACGACGGTAGGTGGCCTCGACTGCGATCCGGACATGCAGGTGCTCGACACTGAGGGTAACAAAATCGAGGGCCTCTACGCCGTCGGCAACACACAGGGCAACTTCTTCGCCAACGAATACCCGCTGATGGCCCCGGGCCTCAGCCACGGTCGCGCTATCACCCTCAGCTATGTGCTGGGAGAAAGGCTTGCCGAAGCGCCTGCAATGTCCGCCATAGCCGAGTGATCCTTCGCCGACACCGGATGCAAGGCATGCATCCGGCACTGCAATTGACAACCGGCGTCCCGAGGGCGTCAGGAGAAAGCAATCATGTGCACCCACAATGCCTTCGGGCAGGAGTGCCACGGTCAAGGACAGGTGGATGAGGTATTGTCGCGTCTGCGCGGCATGCGCGCTGTCGACCTCGCCCCGCGGCTTGAGCGAGGCATTCCGCGCTTTCCGACACATCCGCACTTCTTCATCGATCCGACAGTCAGCTACGAGCATGACGGCTATTATTGCCAGAGCCTGATGATGCCGGAGCATATCGGCTGCCATGTCGATGCCCCGGCCCATGTTCCTGAAGGCGACAAGAATGCGACGGTCGACATGTTCGCCATCGACGCGCTCATCGCTTCAGCTACGGTCTACGATTTTTCGGACCGCGACTGGAAGCCTGGCGATGTTCTGACGGCCGACGACATCGAAGCGTACGAAAAGCTGCACGGTTGCCGCGTACGAGCCAACGATATCGCACTCGTCAATTTCGGTTGGTTGCGCCAGCACTGGACCCGCGGCGCACGGGCGCAATGGTATGCGACCAACTCGCCGGGCATGAATGAAGACGCCGTCATCCTGTTCAAAGAGCGCGGTGTCAGAGCCGTTGGGGCCGATACCATCGCCTGCGAGATGACACTCGTGGACGGTAAAGTGATCGATGCACCTGGACATGGGCGTCATTGGCTACCGAACGGCATCCTGATCCTCGAGTCGGTCGCCAACATGGAGCTTTTGTCGCGGCAGTGTATATTCGTCGCCTGCGCCTTGCCGATCGACAAAGGCTCCGGCTCGCCGCTGCGGCCGATCGCATATTGCCCGAACAATGCCGGAAACTGAACCAATCAGCGCGATCGGTAATCGTGCTTTTTCCAGGAATGATCCCGTGCCGCATGAACACTCTACGGTGACCTATCCACCCGTGCGCTGGGCCATTCTGGCGGCGTGCAGTTTGGCGAGCGCGTGCTTCCAACTGGCAGCCATGAGCTATCCGCCGTTGCTGGGCGAAGTGGCGAAGGGGCTGAATGTCGAACTGCCGAAGGCAGTCCAACTGATGACCTATTTCATGCTGTTTTCGACCATCTCGTTCTTTGTGAGTGGCCCTTTTGTAGACCGCTTTGGCCCGGCCGTGGCAATTATCGCCAGCGTGGCACTGGCCTCGATCCCTACATTGGCCACGCTCTGGATTGGCCATTCCTATGCTGCGGTTGTCATCATTCGTATTTTGCAGGGATGCTCGGTCGGCTTCTGCATGGCCGGCACAGTGCCATTGGTGATGCAGTGGTTCCCGCCCCACCAGCGCGCATTCGCGCTCGGCGTTACTGGAGCGTTCCTTCCGCTCGGCGCGGTGCTCGGCTCCATCGTCACACCGGCGGCGTTCATTGCCTTAGGCGACTGGAGAACCGCAATGGCGGTGGTCTCAATCATCCCCTTCGCCGTGCTTGCCTATTGCCTGATTGTCTTCGGAATGACCAAAGGGCGGGCTCCCGCATCGGCCGGTGGTCCGGCCGACGGCGCCTCGAGCGGCGACGCGTTCAAGGCAGCCCTGATTTCTCCCCCCACTTGGCTCGGCGTGGCGGTGACGTTTGTCGCAAATTGGCTGATGCAGACCGCCTTCAGCCTGACGCCGTCCTACTTCACCGAGCCTGCGCCGGCCGGACTGGGACTTGGGCCGCTGGCGGGCGGCAGTTTGACAACGATCTTGCAGGTTGCCTCGATCATCGCACCGGTCGTCGGCGGCTACATCGCAGGTCGTTTCTTCAATGGTCGGTCGGGTGGTCTCCTCATCGCCGGCTTGGTGCTAGTGATCACTTACGGCGCGCTCCAGTTCCAAACCGTCTATGATATGCAGGCGATCTTTGTTTTCTTCCTGATCCTGCCCGGTCTCGGCATCGGTCTTCTGATACCGATGCTTCAGACTAAAATCGCTGCATCCTACGAACCGTGCATTGTCGGCCGAATGAACGGCCTGTGGCTCGGCATCGGCTCGTTTGGCGGTGCGGTAGGGCTGTTTGTCTCTGCCGAGGCTCTCGCCGCCACCGGTACCTATATCGCGGCGGTGAACATAATTACTCTAATCGCCTTTATCGGGGCAGTGCTTGCGGCAATTCTGAACCGTACGCAAGACGACGTTGCCGCTAGGACGAACGCAACGCGCCAATGGTTCGTTGGTGGGTGAAACGCAAAAAATGCTTCCTGCCCTGTAACCGGCATCGGCAGACCATTCGACATTGGCCACCAAGCAAGAAATGACCGCGGCGCGAATCGTTATGCCGCGGCTCGATAACGCAAATATCCAAAGAGAATTACCAGTCGTCGTTCCAATATTGTATAAGTCAAAAGTAATCAGACGCATCAAAACTTTCAATGCAATTCAATACAAGCATGAACATGCGATGAGTTAAGAATGATGAGCATGCAGGGCAAGGTCATTATTTCGGCTGCGCTTACCGGAGCAGTGACCCCTAAGGATGCCAACGAGCATATCCCGCTGACTCCGGCCGAAATTGCCGTGGACGCCTATCGTTGCTGGCAGGCTGGCGCGGCCGTCGTTCATTTGCATATGCGCGACGACCAGGGACTGGGCACCATGGATCCAGCAAAATTCGCTGAAACCATCGAGCGGATCCGTACTCACAAGGACTGCGACGTCGTCATCAACTGCACGACCTCTGGCGACAGCCGGGCCGACGATGCCGCGCGGCTGCAGCACGTGCGCACGCTGGACGGCATCGAAATCGCTTCCTACGATTCTGGCTCCTTCAACTGGATGCCCGGCGGCGTTTTCGCCAATTCACCGAAGTTCCTAGCGGATTTGGGCGAAACGCTAATAGCGCGCGGCATCAAGCCGGAAATCGAGATTTTTGATTCCGGTATGCTCGGTATTGCCGAGTATTTTCTTGGTGAAGATAAACTGAAAGCACCGCTCCACTACCAGTTCTGCCTTGGCGTACTGGGTGCCATGCCGGCGACAGTCGAAAACCTGCTTTATCTCCAGTCGAAAATCGTACCAGGTTCGACCTGGTCGGCCTTCGGTGTCGGCAAGGCGCATTTGCCGATTCTGTTCGCCACGCTTGCATTGGGTGGCCATGTCCGTGTCGGACTTGAGGACAACACATATTTCGCCAGGCGTGTGAAGGCCACCAACGTCCAGCTTGTCGAGCGCGCGGCCCGTGTGATTCGTCTTTTCGGTAAAGAGCCTGCCAGCCCGGCCGAGGCACGGGAGATCCTTGGCCTCAAACCACTCGTACGCTGACCAGATGTTCCGGAGGCGGGAACAGTTCTGGCAGCATCATACAGATACCAATTTGCCCCAACCGCAGCCAGGGGAGCTATTGTATGAAGGAAGCAGTCATCGTTTCTGCGGTGCGCACGCCGGTCGGCCGGTGCCGGGGAGCCTTGGCGCCCGTGCCTGCCCATATCCTAGGCGCGGCCGTGGTGAAAGAAGCGGTGCGCCGCGCCGGTATTGATCCGAAGCGGATCGACGACGTGATCTTCGCCAACTTGATGAATAACGAGATCAACAACATGGGCCGGATGGTCGCACTCGAAGCCGGTCTGCCGATCTCGGTTCCCGGCATCACACTCGACCGCCAGTGCGCAGCCTCGCTCAACGCGCTCGCCTACGGCGCGATCCAGGTCATGGCGGGTTTCGCCGAGATAGTCGTGGCCGGTGGCGTCGAAAGCGATTCACGACGTACCTATTCCCTGGAGAAGTGCGATACAGCCTATTCGGTGCACCCGCCGAAATTCGTCGACATCCACACTGCGCCCGACCGCATCGGCCACGTCTCGATGGGTATTACGGCCGAAAATGTTGCCAAGAGATATGGCCATACACGCCAGAAACTCGACGAATTCTCGGTGCGCAGTCACCAGCTCGCGGCCGCTGCCTGGGACGCCGGACGCTTCGACGACGAAATCGTTCCGATCGAAGCGAACCTCGGCAGAGGAAAGGCCCTGACGGTGACGCGCGATGAATCCGTGCGCGCTGATTGCTCGCTGGAGACTCTCGCCAAGCTGCGCCCAGCCTTCATCCCCGATGGTCTCGTTACGGCCGGCAACTCCTCGCCCATGAGCGACGGGGCTGGCGCTATGGTGATTATGGAGCGCTCGCTGGCCGAAGCGGCAGGCCTGGAAATTCTCGGAGTCTTCCGTGGCTACGCCGCCATCGGCGTCGACCCGAATTTCATGGGGCTTGGGCCGATCGCGGCGACCGCCAAGCTGATGAAGCAAACCGGTCTCAGGGTCGAAGATATCGACCTTTGGGAGCTTAACGAGGCTTTCGCTTCGCAATCGCTCGCCTGCATCCAGGACATCGGCATGCCGCTCGACAAGGTGAACCCCAATGGCGGTGCCATCGCGCTCGGCCATCCATTGGGTGGCACCGGGGCGATCCTGACCGCCAAGGCCGTCCATGAGATGCGTCACCGCAACCTCGGCAAGGCCGTCATTACCTTCTGCGTCGGCGGAGGTCAGGGCGTCGCCGTACTTCTGACGAGAGAGTAGCCATGACGGGAAAGCTCCGCTCCCGCGATGACATCATCGCCCAGTTCAAGGACGGGCAGACGCTGATGTGCGGCGGCTTTGCCAACCGCGGCGTGCCAAACAACCTGATCCAGTGCGTGCTCGACAGCGGCGCCAAGCATTTAACGCTGATCTCGAACGATACCGGCGATGCCGACCTCACGGTCGGTCGGCTCGTTCACAACCGCCGGGTGGACAAGATCTTCGCCTCTCATGTCGGGATGAACACCGAAACGGTCGCCTTCATCGAGGCCGGCGAGACCCAGGTGGAGTTTGTTCCTCAGGGTTCGCTGATGGAGCGCATTCGCTGCGGCGGTTCGGGGCTCGGCGGCGTACTGACCAAGACCGGGCTTGGCACCATCATGGAAGAGGGCAAGCAGATCATCGAGGTAGGTGGTGAGCGCTACATCCTCGAAACGGCCCTCCACGCCGACATCGCCCTAGTACGAGCGCGCATGGCCGATCCGCTTGGCAACCTCGCCTATCGCGGGACGTCGCGCAACACCAACCCGTTGGTCGCCAAGGCGGCGAATCTCACCATCGTCGACGCCGACCTTCTGATGGAGGTCGACGAGATCGGTCTCGATCACATCGTCACGCCAGGCGCTTTCGTCGACATGATTCTGGCGAAATAAGGCGAGGAACGACATGGACATTCGCAACAGAATCGCCAAGCGCGTCGCCGCCTATTTCAAACCCGGTGATGTGGTCAATCTGGGCATCGGTATGCCGGCCCTTTGCCCGGCCTATTCCGATCCCGGCGTCATGTTTCATACCGAGAACGGCCTTATCGGCGTTGGGCCGCGCTCGTCTGGGCTTCGTGAGGTCGAGAGCTTCACCAATGCTAGCGGTCAACCCTTCGTGCCGCTGTCGGGCGCGGCGGCCTTCGACAGCGCCGAATCCTTTGCCATGGTGCGCTCAGGCCGCATCGCGGCGACTGTGCTGGGGGCTTTGCAGGTGGCCGAAAACGGTGACCTCGCCAATTGGGCGCGACCCGGCAAGATGGTCGGCATGGGCGGAGCCATGGATCTTGTCACCGGTGTGCCGATGGTCATCATCGCCATGGAGCTGTGTGCCAAGAATGGCGCGCCGAAGATTCTCAAGGAATGTAGCTTCCCGCTCACTGGCCGCGCTTGCGTCGACCACATCGTCACCGAGCGGGGCGCGATCGACGTCACGGCTCAAGGCTTGGTGCTCACTGATATCATCGAGGGCATCACGCCCGACGACATCGCCCGCAAGATCGAGCCCGAGTTGAAGGTCTCGGACGACCTCAGGATCATGGAAGCCTAAGTTTTCCAAAGGCGGCAAAGAGCTGCATCTTCCTGTCCTTGCCGCAGAACAATCCAGAATAGGAGTACTAATCGTGGTTATTCGAGCAAACTATGAGTCAGATCACGGCAAGCGCAAGGAAATGTCGCATAAGGAATTGGGAACAATTGCGCACATGCCTTTCGAAGAATATTCGGAACGGCTCAAGCACTGCTTTAAGATGACGCGGCAGAACGGCATCCTGGAAGCACGCATGCACACCAATGGCGACAGCGTCCAGTGGGGCGCCCCTCTGCACCAGGGTCTGCACTACTTCTTCGACTGGGCCGGACGCGACCCGGACAATGAGGTCATCATCATCGGTGGCAGTGGAAAGAATCTCTTCGAAGGCATTGGTCGCAAGGACAAGAACGGCAAATGGCAGCCATCAACCGAGTTCGCCTCCGCCCCGGAAGAAGCTTGGAAGATGTATGAGTACCAGTACTATGACGGCACGAACGACATCGAAGGTCAGGTCTTTGATGTCGAGGTTCCCACCATCGGCGTGTGGAACGGCGCCGCGTTCCACAGCGACCTGGTGCTGTTCAGCGACATCACGCTTTGCACCGAGGACGCCTGGACGACGGAAATGCACTTCCGCGTCAATATGGTCCCCGGCGACGGCGTCCAGATCGCTTGGCGCGAACTCATGGGCCGCAAGCGCTTCGCCTATGCGGAGCTCACCGGCGAGATCATCACTGCGCGCAAGGCTCTGGCCCTTGGCATGGTCAACGAGATCTGCCCGGATATCGAGGCCTGCTACGATCGGGCCCAGGAGATCGCCGAGCTGATCATGTGCACGGGCACCCGCGTGACCCGCCGCATTACCACACAGCAACTACGCAAGCCCTGGAAGGAAGACATCGCGAACGAGCTTCGCAACGCCTTTTCTAGCGAGATGTACGTCACAGCGACCGAGCATTCGCCGCACGACGTCAACTACTGGCATTGGGCGCACGAAGAGGCCGAACTCGTCAAGGCTGCCGAGAAGAAGGGCAAGGTCGTCCGTCCGCGTATCGGCGGCGGCCAGGAGGAAGACGAGATCAAGTAAGCTCGGGCCGGCCTGAGGCTTTCGGCACGACGGCAGGGGAACTGCCCACCGCCAGAATCTTATCGACGACCTCCGGCCTCACCTTGGCAAAGATGGATGGGCGTCTCGATCACGGGTGCTCGTCATCGGGGCATTGGGAGCGGGACCAACAGCGACGATGTTGATCTTTCGTATTGGGCTGACTGCATACGGAGAAAACAGGCACAAGGACAATGTCATCGTGGCGGGAGAATCTGGTACAAGCCGCCACGATGAAGCTGTTGAGTTTGCGACATCGCCAGCTCTCGACGCGAGTATCCGGCTCCTCCCCCGCGCCGTCTCGTATGGTATTGTTTCCCCTTCATGAAGTTTCGAGACGGGCACTCAGTACCCGATACACACCCGCTGACGATGCACTGTCGGCATTTCGAGTTCGTCGGCGCAGGCGAAGGCGAAGTCGGAAAGGGAAATCCAGCTCACCTCCCAATAGCATGGGCTGCTGTCGTTGAGCGCTACGATGTGTCCGTCGTAACGTTTGCGGTATTGGCGCCGCACCGGCTCCGGATTTTCCATGAAGGCCGGCGGCGTGATGCAGCCCCAATCCAGCTCCTTTTCCTTGGAGTAGAGTTCTTCTGACTCGCAGATGTTGAGATAGAAGATGCGGTTGGTTTCGTCGAAATAGTCGCTGTAGACCAGCCGCTCGCCTGTGTTCACCAGAGCCGACGAGCTTCCGATGACACTGAGAAGGCGCGGTACGCCCGCCTTTTTAGTTTGGCTCATGATTGACGTGATGAACACGCCATAGGTCTCAGGATGCTCGAGGTTCGGGGAGATGGCGTTGAACACCGCGTCGCTCCCCTTCATCAGCCGGATCATCTCATCTTTATGGCTGATCTCGCATCGGTGGACGTCGTACTTGTCCGGGATGGAAGTCGATCCATCGGCAAACTTGTCGATGCCGACGACGTGGTGGCCACGCTTGACCAGTTCTTTCGCTGTTCTCGCCCCGATGCGTCCAAGACCCACGACGGCAAATCTCATACCCATGCCAGGATCTCCCCCTTTTTCTTTCGCTCTTCCCAGATATGGTAGGGATTGCATAGAGTGACGCGCGTCCGGTGGTAAGTTGGATCAAGGGCTTGGTCGAGGACAAAACTGGCGAAGTCTTCCATTGAAAGAACGGCCGATTTATAACCAATCTCCTTGCTCTGTATGAGAAGATCATCTCCTTCAGAGACGATATAATCGCCGGTGATGTCGTGATACGGGGGCGTTGAAACCGGTGGGGTTACAACCAGCCAGTCGAGATCCTTCTCCTCTCGGATGACGGCCAGGGCCTCCTTGAAGACGGGGATCATGACGTTATAGGCCGGTGGCGAAGAATAGAGCGTCTTGATTTCCTGGCCGTCGATCTTGAGGGTCGAATAGTGATTGGGGAAGATGATCATCTTAACGCCGACCTTCTTGGCAGCCACCAGGGCGTTCCTGATGCCGCGCAGGTAGCGCGTCGGATCGGCGCGAAAAACGGTGGTCGCAAAGATGACAACGTCGGCGCCTTTGAAGAAGTTTGTCAGACCTTCGAGGTCCGAAACGTCCCCCCTGATCTTTTCGACCGCTTCGATGGTCACGCGCTCAGGGTGGCGATTGTAGGATCGGACCTTTTGCCCGCGTTCGATAGCATAGTGCGCAACGCGCTTTCCAACGCGACCGCTCCCGCCGACAAGCGCTATGAGCATATACACCCCCTATCGATGAAACATAGGGTTTCGCCTATTGGTTATAGTCCTCTTATCCAACAGACGTTGGAAATTCTTTTCACGCATAATGGTAATGCAATGAATTGATCTGCTCCCGGCAAATTGGATCGTTTTGAGGTAGAGTTTTTCGGCAGTGCTCCGCCCCCAAACCTTGGATCGCCGGAGGTTAGATTTTTCCGGTATTATGGCGCAACTTCCGGAAGCAATTGAGCGGACGCCGCCTATGTTATCGGCATGGGCGAACCGATTGCGGTCCTGGCGCTACGGCGGAAACGGGACGAGATTTCAGGAACGATAGCGCACTACGAGCGGCTGTTGCGGGAAGCGCAGCACGACCTGGCGCACGTCAATGCCTCGCTACGGCTATTCGAGGCTACCGGGGAAGCTGCCGATCTGCCGCCCTATGTGGACCTCAACCGGATTTTGAGGCGCGGAGAGACCACCAAAATCTGTATGGACGCGCTGGCAGCCGAAGGCCCGCTTGATACCCGCCAGCTCGCCATGCGGGTTATCCGAGCCAAAGGGCTATCCGAAACTGACAAGGTGCTGGCGCAAACCGTAGCGCTCCGGGTGGTCCAGACCCTTCGTATGCGGGCACGGCGCGGCAAGGTCGAGAGCGTGACGCGGACCAAGGGTGTTTGCGTCTGGCAGATACCACAAGGCCCGTGGAAGCCTACGGAAGATGTCACGCTGCTTTGAGGTGACGCTGCCAGTAACCGGAGAAGTCCACGGACGGGCCGCGCTTCATGGCAAGGTGGGCGACGCGCTGGGTCTGTTCGCCATTGGCGACGCGGCGATTGTCTTCCCGCCATGACGACTCTTGGGCGTATGGGAGGTGCTGCTTTTTGGCTGTTTCATTTAAACGCGGTGTGCTCAGTGGACGACACACGCGGGCGAGTTGAGGAAGTCGCTAATCACCAGCGGCAGACACCAGCCAAGCAAGTACAGATTGGGGCCAAACAGCGCAAATATGACACCACACAACGGATGGCGCTCCCCAATGGCCAAGGCGTGTCCGGTGATCAAAATGCCGAGAACCCACAGTACGACCATCATGGGCAACGCAGTGATTGGTGGCTGCAATTTCAATGTGAGGCAAATCTCGGAGACTACAGCATTGCGTTTTTCACGTTCGTACTTGCCGCTTTTACCATTGCTTTGTGGCGCGCAACGAAAAGATCCGCAGTGGTCGCCGAACGTGCCCTCACGGAATTGGAACGGCCGTTCGTTTATGCCCGGATTACGCAGAAAGGAATGGAGAGAACAAAGTCGGTTTACGAACACCGTTGGCATCTGAACACAAGCAACTTCCGGATTGAGTTCGTGAACTTTGGTAATACGCCTGCCGAATTGACCCGTCTGCAATACGAGATCATTCCGCGCAAACGTGATATTGGAATCGTCGACTCCTTTAGTCCCAGGGATGTCGGGGGCCGTGAGCTGCCAGTTGGAAGTGTCTCCGCTAAAGATAGCCCTTACGGGGAAAACTCCGACCTGAGTGAAAGCCAACTCATTCAAGGGCACGCGGATGCCATCGCGAACGGTGAAGAATCTGTGTGGGTCACGGGCTTTGTCCGTTACCGCGACATTTTTGGAATGAATCGCATCACCGGATTTACGTTCCTGTTTAACCAGGACACCCAATGGGAGTTCATAGGAAGGGGCGACAACGAAAATTACAACTACACCCGCGAGGAGCACCCTGAAGACATTCCTCCGCCATCCTCGCGAGGATGAATGCGGCCACCGCACGGCACGTCACTCCAAATCCACCTCACTCATGTGTGTGCCCTCCGCATATCAGTTGATTTGCGGTCGCAGCTGTCGGTTTGTGGAATTGGCGAAATTTGGCGCAGTCCCGGCTTCCGGGGTTTGCGCCATAATACCGGTAGAGATTGGCTGGGGGACTAGGATTCGAACCTAGACAGGCAGAGTCAGAGTCTGCAGTCCTACCGTTAGACGATCCCCCAGCAGGGGGCGCTCCTTTAGCCTCATTTCGCGGCCGAATTCA
>Ga0187810_10000050_pt1 | contig 55403 bp, 53 predicted proteins | sample NC_wetland_sal_i_9_FD_132963 | JGI IMG/M metagenome (GOLD analysis project Ga0187810, IMG submission 132963) | Wetland sediment microbial communities from Neuse River Estuary, North Carolina, USA - ASW_5 | ecosystem: Environmental > Aquatic > Freshwater > Wetlands > Sediment | place: USA: North...
CCCAAGGGATTATTGGGGGAGTTGTTCTTGTTGCTAGTGATGACCCAGATGCAGAGGAATACCAGAACGCCCAGGACTCACGGTACTAAGGTGACATTGAAGAGCTGCCCGTTATTAAGCAGGATGCAAGAACCTGTTTTACCGGCGTCGAAGCATCGTTCCAGGCATCCGGGCAGTTCTCCCGGGTCGCGATGCTCCGTATCACCCCTCATATTCTTGACGCGGAAGTATCGGGGAGTCCGGTTTCCCGCGAGGACCGGAAGGGGAGGCTTTCCGAGAGAACCTGGACCATGAATGGCCGGATCACTGCCGCTGAGGAACTGTACCGGGAGATGTTTGCATGGTCCAGCGCTTCATCTCTCAATCATTGGGGCGGGGAACCGATCGGTGTTGGTGCAGAACCCGGAAAGACCCGGGTCGTAACAGTCCACCCGATGCCGGAGCAGGCAGCAGGTTTTCGCAGCGTCAACGAGTACGGACGGACGTTTGTCCGGGACCACCGGGGACTCCAGCCCCCTGTCCCGCAGAAGCGCCCGCAGTCCATGGAGGATCGTGGATATTCCCGGACCTTTTGTGCCAATTGTCCGTTCCTGACGCTGATGAACGCCATACGGGACACCGGAATGCACGTGATCTGCGATGCCGGATGTTCGGTCCTCGCGATGACGCCGCCCTATGGGATGGGAATAGCAAGCTATGGCATGGGGGCAAGCATCGCCGTCGCCGCGCAGAGCACCCGGATCGCCCTGATTGGCGATTACGCTCTTCAACACTCGGGCCTGAATGCGCTCATCGATGTCTATGAAAAAGATCTACCGCTCCTCTGTATCGTAACGAAGAACAACTGCGCGGCAATGACCGGCAAGCAGCCGGCATACGATTCCCTGCCCTACCTCTCATGGGCAAAACCGGTGGTCTGCCATGCGGATGATGAAAAGACCCTGAGAAAAGAGCTCGTGGTGACCGATTCGCCCCGAACACTCATTGTAACCGGCACCTGTCCGGAGGGATGCAGCCATGAAACCGTGGAATGTTGAAATTTGTGATGTGACGCTGAGGGACGGAGAGCAGACTCCCGGGGTATCGTTCTCCTGTGAAGAGAAAATTGCGATAGCAACGGAGCTGGATGCGATAGGAATAGAAGTGATCGAGGCCGGGTTCCCGGCAGTCTCGCAGAATGAGGCACACTGCGTAAAAGCTATCGCGAACCTTGGTCTCGATGCCCGCATCTGCGGGTTTGCCCGGGCACGGGAACTCGATATCCAGACGGCGATCGACTGTGAGGTCGACATGGTGAGCATCTTCATCCCGACCTCGGAACTCCACGTCCGGCTCAAGTTCAAGAAACCCCGGGAGCAGGTGCTGGAAGACTCGCTGAAGATGATCGACTATGCACGCGACCACGGCGTGCAGGTCAGGTTCGCAGCGGAAGATGCATCCCGGACGGATCTCCCATTCCTCAAGCAGGTCTACCGCAGTGCAGCGGAGCACGGGGCAGTTCTCCTGAGTTTTGCAGATACGGTCGGCTGTCTCATACCCACCGAGATGCACCGCATCATGACCGAGCTCGTATCGTCCGTTGACCGCCCGTTCTGTGCCCACTGCCACAACGACATGGGCTGTGCGATTGCGAATACGATCACGGCGGCGGAGGCAGGGGCGTTCCAGCTCCATACGACCGTGAATGGCATCGGGGAGCGGGCAGGAAATGCTGCTCTCGAAGAAGTCCTTGTCGCCCTCCGGATGAAAGGTGGTGTCGACCGGTATGATCTATCGCTGTTGACCAGTCTCTCTCATAAGGTCGAGAAATTCTCCGGGATCGCTCTTCCCCGGAACAAACCCGTGACCGGGGAGCTCGCCTTTTCTCACGAGAGCGGTATTCACATTGCTGCAATTCTCGAAGATCCTGAAACCTACGAATATTTCACTCCCGAAATGGTGGGGAGCGAGCGGCGTTTCATTCTCGGGAAGCACACCGGGAAAAAAGCGCTTGAACACGTGGTCAGCTCTCTTGGCTGCGAACTGACCGACAAGCAGATCTGCCGTGTTCTTGACCTTGTCAAGGAACATTCGGAACATAAGTGCAATATCACTCCCGATGTCCTGCGCCGGCTTATCACCAAGGCACAAGGGGAGAAACCGGAGACCTGGGTGAAGCCATGAGTACGCTCTCGGAACAGATCCTCGGGGGATGCGCCGGTGAGTACGTCGACCGGGCCGTGGACCGGGCCTATGTCCATGACGGCACCGGCGTGCTGACACTCGAAGCCTGGAAAAGTATCGGGGCTGACAGGCTTGCCGATGCATCGCGCCTCTATGTCCTCTTCGATCATATCGTCCCGGCAAACAACAGCACGACGGCGACTCTCCAGCACGAGCTGCGCGATTTTGCCTGCAGTTCTTTCCTGAACTTCTCGGATGTCGGCGGCGGGATCTGTCACCAGCTGATGAGCGAAGGCGTCGTCCGGCCGGGGGAAGTAGTTGTCGGGGCAGATTCCCATACCTGCACCCTCGGGGCATTCGGGGCCTTTGCCACCGGCGTCGGTGCAACAGATATGGCTGCGATCTGGCTGACCGGCGAGACATGGTTCCGGGTCCCGGAGACTATTGGCGTTCATCTCTCCGGATCGCTCCAGGGTGCGGCAGAGGCAAAAGATATCGCACTCACCTACGTCGGGAAACTCGGGACCGACGGGGCAAGTTACAAGGCGCTGGAATTTGTGGGTGATGGGGCCGGGACCCTCTCTATGGACGACCGGCTCGTACTCTGTAACATGGCAGTCGAGACCGGGGCAAAGGCCGGCATGTTCTATGCAGACAGCGTCACGGTCAGGTACCTGGCTGAACGTGACATAGTAGTTGCGAAACAGGAGGTTGAACCCCTTACCCGTCCGGGCGATCTCGAGATCGATCTCTCTGACATCGTCCCCGTGGTATCGGTACCTCACCGGGTGGACACAATAAAAACCGTTCGCGATCTCACCGGACTCCCGCTTGACCAGGTCTTTGTCGGGACCTGCACGAATGGCAGGTATTCCGATCTCGAGCGTTTTGCACGCATCGTGAAGGGAAAGAAGGTTGCAGTCCGGACGATCATCGTCCCGGCCTCGCGGGAGACCCTTGCCCGAGCCATTCGCACCGGTGTCCTTGCGACCCTTGTCGAATCCGGATGTACAATCGGCACACCCGGCTGCGGTCCCTGCCTCGGTTCCCATATGGGCGTTCTTGGTGAAGGAGAGGTATGTCTCTCTACCGCGAATCGTAATTTCCGGAACCGCATGGGGGTAGGTGGGGAGATCTACCTCTCATCGGTAGCGACCGCCGCGGCAAGCGCTCTTGTAGGCGAGATCACCGAACCGGAGGTGGCCTGAAATGATCGGGGAAGGCCCGGGTGTCTGCCTCGGCCCCGACATTGATACCGATGTCGTTATCGCCGGGCGGTACCTGCGGACGAAAGACCGGAGCGTCTGGGCTGAGCATGTCTTTGAGGACTTCGACCCGAACCTTGCCCGGCGTCTGAAGGGTTCGGTGATCGTAGCCGGCAAGAATTTCGGCTGCGGATCGTCGCGGGAGCAGGCTGCAATAGCGATCCGTGAGGCCGGTGTGATTGCAGTTGTTGCGCCATCATTTGCCCGGATCTTTTTCCGGAACGCCATCAATATCGGACTTCCGCTGATCGAGTGCGACCTGCCTTGTGTCGAAGGCAAAAATGTCCGGTTCGATATCAGGGCCGGCTGGGTCAAGGCTGCCGGGAAACGCTGTACGATCCAGCCGCTTTCGCCGCGGATGCAGGAGATCCTGTCCGCAGGCGGACTGGTGGAATACTGGAGGAAACACGGGTGATATTCCCGGAGCATTGCAAGGTTGTCGGGAGGGCTTCGACCAAGCCCTGCGGCGAGCGGGTCTATTCCCTCAGCCGGTATCTTCTTCAGGAGACCGATACGGGGATCGAACTCCGTGAGGTGACGCTCGACCCGGCAGAAAAGACGGTCATGCGTCGCATCGTCTCCTCCCGGGTCCTTGCGACCGCAGCTGAGGTCTTCAGCTACCCGGAGAAAGTACAGCTCCACGACCGAGCCCGCCTCGTCGGGCTTGCCCTCGAAAGCGGGTACCGGTGCACGGTCTTCACCGGGCTTGAAGAGAATATGACCTTCGTCCTTGACCCGGATCTTTCCTGCTTTCTCACTATTCATGTCTATGACGTCGTCCCTCCACGACCGACTCTCTCGGCAAGCCTGAATGAGCTTGAAACGACAGGACTCTTCGGGGAACTCTCGGTCAGGTTCGAGCACCATGTCCGGGACATCCGGGAAATCCCCGCCGATGTCTTTCCCTGCCGGGCGGCCGGGTACGTGAGGACGCTCGATGCCGATCCAATGCGGGGTGGTGAACGGGTTGCAGGATGTCTCACCGGCTCACAGTTCTACCGCGAATGTTATGGCACGGACTTCGAGCTCGAGAATATTTGTCCTCTCGAACAGGTACGGGAAGAACCCTTCATCGCACGGTGCTGTCGTTCCGAGCGTGAAGGGATCTGCGAATGGAATGGGAAGTTCGGTGCAATAGTCCACTGGGGAGCAAGCCCGGCGCAGATCGTCCGGAGGGTCAATGAACTGGTGGTGCAGTGGAGGGACCGGTGCAGATGACAAGAATTGCTATTGTTGAAGGAGATGGTATCGGTCACGAAGTCATTCCCCCGGCGAGGGCCCTGCTGGAACACCTCCACTCCGAGTACGAGTATTTCGATGTCGATGTAGGCTATGGCCGGTGGGAAGAGACCGGTTGTCCCTGTGCCGATAAGGATCTCGCAGCCCTGAAGACTGCGGATGCCGTTTTGTTCGGGGCAATTACGACACCGCCAATGAAAGATTACCAGAGCGTTGTCCTGCGGATCAGGAAAGCTCTCGATCTCTATGCTAATCTCCGCCCGGTGAAGGGAGAGGGTTTCGATATCATGATCGTCCGGGAGAACACTGAAGGTCTGTACTCCGGAATCGAAGAACTGGCAGTCGACCGGGCCACGACGCTCCGGCTGGTGACCCGGAACGGGTCTGAACGGATCGTGCGGAAAGCGATCTCGCTGGCCCGGCAGCGAAAGGGCCTGCTGACCATCGGGCACAAGGCCAACGTCATCAAGTCTGACGTATTCTTCCGGGATATCTGTCTTGCAGAAGCACGTGCGGCAGGAGTGCAGTGTAACGACAAGTTCATCGACGCCCTCTCGCTCGATGTTCTCCAGCACCCGAAAAATTACGATGTCGTCGTGACCACGAACATGTTCGGGGACATCCTCTCCGATGTGGCATCCTATCTTGTCGGAGGCCTCGGGCTCGTGCCGAGCGCAAATATCGGTGACCGGTATGCGCTGTTCGAACCTGTACACGGGAGCGCCCCGGATATTGCCGGGAAGGATATAGCAAACCCGATAGCCGCGATGAGAAGTGTGGGGATGATGCTTGACCATCTTGGCGATACGGACAGTTCGGTCCGGATCGAGCAGGCAATCCAGAGGGTACTCGCTGCCGGGACGAAGACCCGTGACCGGGGTGGATCGGCCGGGACCCGGGAGTTCGGGAAAGCAGTCCTGAATATGCTCATGTAGCGGGATCGAGCCAGTACTTTTTTTAGAAGCCCTTATTCTGGAATTCTCGATCATCGGAACTTTTGGTTCCTTGCCCTTCCTTTACAATCGAACTCTTTACAATAGAGCTGCATGGCAATTACTCACTGATCGGTGTGTCCAGTCACTCCCATGGATTGTTCTTTTTCCCGCATCACTTCAGGCAAAACCTCCGGTGCAGGCAAAGGCAGGCAAATAATTCGTCTTTAGTGTAAACCTGCCGGTGGTTTATTGCAAAACAGACCAACCAATATGTGAATCGGCACCGCTCCATGAATTTCTACGGATTTCACGAAATTTCCCGATAGGAAGATGGTATTTTCACGTTACCGTTACGTCGCAGAGTGTGGCAGGAAAGCATGAGAATTTCCAAAAATTCCGAATCGATATTCTTCCACTTCGTTACCCATCAGGACTTTTTGTTTCGACGCGGGACAGGACAAACGGTTCCGTAAGGTATTCAACGAAGCCGGTTCGATATTTCTGGTTGGAGTGTGGTGAGCTATAGCACTGGCACTGTGGGCGGCAGCAGTACCGCTGGTCATTCTTATTGCAAGAATCTTTGAGACGAGCCTCGATACCGTACGGACCATCTACATAGCACGGGGCCATGCAGACCTTGCCTCGTACATGGGAATTGTCAAAACCGGGATCTGGCTCCTTTCTACGGGACTCGTCCTGACAAATCTTGGAGATTACTGGAATATCTTTGCTTACCTTGGCGGTTACGGCATAGGAACCCTGCTCGGTATGGAAATAGAAAAGATGATCTCGATCGGATACGTTATCGTACGGCTCATAACGCCGGGAGATCCCCAGCCTTTGATCTCGGAGCTGGCCAAGCTGGGTTATGGCATCACCCGTATCGAGGGAACCGGCAGCTTCTCAACAACCGTCAGTATCATCTTTATGATTGTGCCAAGGAAGGAATTATCCCGGCTTCTCGGGGTGCTCTCGAACGAGTATCCCCACATTCTCTATACGATAGAGGATGTCCGGAATATCAAGGAAGGTGCAAGAATTTTCCATAAAGATGCAAAGAAACGAATTCTCAGTTTTTTCGGTATGTGAGTGCCCGGTGTATCCGGATCTTACCAAAAACTCTTTTTATCTGTTCTGCCATTGGATTCATCTGGCGATATCCAGATGGTGCAGGAACAGCAGCCAAAGACAGGCAGACTCATTCCGATATTTAACGTAAAAACCGGAAAAACCGAGCAGCTCGAACCGGTCGTGAAGACTGATGCGGAATGGAAGGTGCAGTTAACCCCCGAGCAGTTCGACGTGGCCCGGAAGAAAGGGACAGAGTATGCGTTCACCGGAAAATATCACGCATCGAAAGAGCATGGCATCTACCACTGCGTTTGTTGTGGGACCGATCTCTTTGCATCGTCAACCAAGTTTGATTCAGGAACCGGGTGGCCCAGTTTTAACGCGCCGGTATCAGAGCTCAATGTCAGGGAAGTCACAGACTCGACGTTTGGCATGACGAGGACCGAGGTCCGGTGTGCCCGGTGCGGGGCGCATCTCGGGCATGTCTTCGATGACGGTCCTCCACCGACCGGGAAGCGGTACTGCATGAATTCGGCTTCTCTTGATCTGGAAAAGATTCCCTGATTTTTTTTAAAAAACCCTTTTGAGACTTGAAATAATTTCCAGCGCCGGTATCACACAAGTATTTTATTTTCGGGCTTTCAAAGGGAAGCATTGGAGCATCACAATGGAAAAAATTTCTGCCGGGAAAAATGCGTTCGTGTACCCGATGCCGGTAACCCTGCTGGGGACGCTGGTGAACGGGAAACCGGATTTCATGACGCTCGGATGGGTGACAAGGGTCAATGCAAACCCGCCCATGATCGGCTGCGGTGTTGCAAAATACCATTACTCGACTCACGGGATTATGGGGAACAAGACGTTTTCCATCAATACACCGACTGCGGCAATGCTCGAAAAAATTGATTTTTGCGGTCTCGTATCCGGAAAGGACGCGGACAAATCGAAATTGTTCGATGTCTTTTACGGGGAACTTAAAACAGCGCCGATGATACGTGAATGCCCGTTCTCGATGGAATGCAGGGTCACGAGGATAATCGAGAACCCGACCAATAATTTCTACATCGCGGAAATTATCGCATCATATACCGAAGAGAGATACATGACGGACGGGAAGCCGGATATCCGGAAGATACACCCGGTCCTTCTCACCATGCCGGACAACCGGTACTGGACGGTCGGTGAACATGTCGGTGATGCCTGGAGTGCGGGAAAAAACCTGATGAAACCTGAGTAAAACACCTGGTTAAATAGAATCTTTGATCGGTGGCCCATACATCCGGTTACCGGATCTCTCCCGATCCCTTTTTCCGGTTGAGCTCCCGTTCTTTTGTCCATTGTTTTCGTTCCTGCCTCTCTCGTGTAAATGAGGGTGACCTTATCATAGCCGGAAATCAAAACCCTATACACTCATGGATATTCTGACCCCTGCCCTGATCGGCATCGGCCTCTCGATGGACTGTTTCGCAGTCTCGCTCTGCATTGGCACAACGACAAAGGTCCGGCTCGTGTATGCTGCCGGGATCATCGCGTTCTGTTTTGGCGTGTTCCAGGCCGGTATGACGATCATCGGATGGTTTGCCGGATCTTCGGTTATCGGCCTGATCGAGGGATACGGTCCCTGGATTGCGTTCCTGCTCCTCGCGATCATCGGTGCGAAGATGATCCGTGACGGACTGAAAGACGAGTGCGACCGCCGGCATGTCGAAGTCATCAAACTGGTTCCCGTTATCGTTCTCTCGATTGCAACGAGCATTGATGCCCTTGCGATCGGAGTCTCATTCGGAGTCCTCGGGACTGATGTTGTCATACCCGCACTGATCATCGGCCTGATAGCGTCCATCCTCTCATTCACCGGCGTCCTTGCCGGTGAGCGGCTGGAAAAGATACTCGGCAACAAGATGGAAATTGCCGGGGGAATTATCCTGATCCTGATCGGTCTTAAAATTCTTACCGGATTTCTCCCGGGATAATAATCCGGACTCCCGGAAAAAATACAGGATAATTTTTTGCCGCTCCGGTACCCATTCCCTTGTACACGATGAAAGGCACGACACGCGATTTGCAGCAGAATGCGATGGAAGAGAATGACTTCGAGGGGATTGAACGTATCCTCGGGTACCATTTCTTCGAACGGCAGCACCTTGTCCGGGCCCTCACCCATCCGGCGTGTGCCCATGAACTGATCCAGCAGAACCGGCTGTGCCTGGACCAGGAAGCGTACAGCACCCTTGGCGACGCGGTCTTAAAGACCGGTCTCATCCTCTTCCTCATGGAGAAAGGGATGCAGACCAAGGGAGAGATCACCCAGTCAAAAGAGGATATCGAGAGCAATGCCGTTCTCGCCCGTGTGGGAAAACGGCTGAAGATCCGGAACTATATCCGGCTCGGCCGGGGGGCCCAGGATCTCGTGAAAAGCGGCGAGGAGACAATTCTTGCCGACACGATCGAAGCCCTCATCGGCGCAATCTTTCTCGACAGCGACGCAAGCTTCGGGATCGTCCGGCAGTGCATCGCCAAGTGGTTCGAACCCGAGCTCGAAAAACCCCAGCGGGTAACGGCAGCGCCAAAAAGGCCGGAGAAAAAAGTCCCCGCTGCAAAATCAGCCGGGAAAGGTACCGGGAAGGAAAAAGCAAAACCGGCCCCGGTCCCTGTGAAAAAACAAGAGCGGCTGGTTCCCCGGCAGATCAGTCCTCTCCCTTCTTCTTCCAGACGTGAAGCACCCAGAGGAACGAGGTCAGGGTCGCGCCGACCGTCGAGCCGATAAGAAGCGGCACGTACCACCACTGGGTGGCCATTGTACCTTCCATGATCCCGCTCCCGGCGATGGTTGCGATCGTATTCGGGACAAGGGCCGCGGTACCGAGCACGGTGAGGTATGCCGTGACGAGGGCGAAACGGTTGTTCAGGTTCTGGAGCTGGTTGTTGTAGATGCTCTGCATCACTTCGAGCCCCGACGAGAGGACATTGGACATCTGTTCCGAGAGCTCGATGTGCCGGTCGATGTTGTCCGAGAGGATGCCAATCCTGCCGAGAAGTTTCTCATCGTTCGTGATCATATCCGCGTCGCCGTACCGGAGCGAGTCGACCACGTCCTTTGTCGCCCACATGACATTCAGGTAGTCGATGAGGACGTGCTTCATGTGGTAGATATCCCGTGCGATCTTCTTCTTCGCGAGACTCTCTTCGATGAGCGACTTGCTGATGGCATCGCCGTGCATCTCGATCTCGCGGAGATATTCGAAATTCCGGTCATTGTTTTCATCGATGATCCGCTCGAGGATGAGCGTGATCTTGTCGACCGTAGTTTCTGTGGCAATCCTCTTGAAGAACGGGGGAGCGTACCGGGAGAACCGCAGGAGCCGGTTGATCTCCTCGTTGTGCACCGTGAGAACAAGGTTGTCCCGGATCAGGACGAAAAGCGGGTGGACCGTCATCTTCTCGGTCTTGACCGTCACCGAGGGGAGCATGATTCCGAGCTCGGTGTCATAGTCTTCGTACGCCGAATAAAAACCGGTGCTGAGTTTCGGGATCGGGATCTTCGAGAAGCCTGTCAGTTGAGCAATCTGCTCGATTTCAACGTTGTCATCTTTAGTGCTGTAATCGATCCATGCGATGCTGGCTTCTCTGATCGCGGCAAGATATTCTTCGACCGGGCGGTCCACGATCCGATCGATCCTGCCATCCTTGTACTGGATGATGCAGAAACTCAACGGGGAGTTACAGGAAGCAAGCCCGGAGGCCGGGGTTTGGGGAGTACTCTGCATCTTCATTTTTACACCTTGTAACTACCGGTATCTGCAGGGATTATGCCCGGTGTGGTACGAGCTATTGATTGTGGGATCTAATATAGATTCCATCATGGATCTCCTGCGACTTTCCCGGAACACCTTGAACAAATCATGTGAAAACGAGAGAGATATGATCAAACGCCCTGCCGGGACACCCGCTCAATAATTCCTCCTGACGCCCATCACGTTAAATATCCCGAATGCCAAGTTCCGGTTATGCAATTCAGGTGGGTCGCGTTCAGTGCAATAATCGTAACTCTTGTTCTGGCGGCAGGGTGTGCATCGACAACACCCCCGGAGTCAGGGGCACTCGCCACTCCATACCCTTCCGGTACGGTTCCCTCCGGTGCGTCGATCGTGTCATCCTCCGGTACGTTCAGCCTGCGTGCTGCAGATCTGAATCCCGGCGATACCCTGCCACAGGTATATACCTGCACCGGCGCATCGGAATCCCCGCAGGTCACATGGGAGAATGTCCCGGCCGGGACAAAAAGTCTCGTCCTGATCCTAGAGGATCCGGATGCCCCGAAGGGAATCTTCACCCACTGGATTGTGTTTAATATTCCTCCGGATATCCACGAACTTGCCCGGGCACAACCGAATGCAAAAGTTCTCTCGAACGGCGCCCAGCAGGGAGACAACAGCGCCGGGTCCCGGGGCTATTACCCTCCATGCCCCCCGGTCGGAGCGGAGCACCGGTACCGGTTTTTCCTGTACGCGGTGGACATGGACATAACCCAACCGGCAGCGGACCGGGATTCTATCAATTGGGCGCTTGCCGATCACACGCTTGGGAGAGCGGAATTTGTTACAACGTATAAACGATGAATTAATTTTCACAACGGCGCTGGAAACCGGAGGGAAAAATCACGGGAAGCCGAAATTCTCTTCCGGCTTGAATCCGATTCACACCAATTTTTTCCAAAAATAAGAAAATGAAGCACATAACTCTATTACATCTCCCCGCAAAAAATCCCGTATGACGAAATGTGTTTATTACGGATGTGCAGTCCTTGTGTTCCTGCTCATGGCACTGCTAATCGTCCTGCCGGTATCGGCAGAGGTCACAGTCGGGAGTTCTGCGGCAGTACCCACAACAACAACAGATGCCAGCGCTATTCTGGCAAAACCCTTCATCAACGGAACAATCTCATCGCTGGCACCAACTGTTGGTGACATCCTCAGGATAAGCGGTTCCGCAACCGGCGGCAACCTGACTTCAGGTGTCCTGGTCTGGGTATTTGCCGGGAATTACGTCAATGTCTCCAACGTCCCGGTCTGGCCGGATGGAACGTACAATGTCAATTTCTTCACGGATGGGTATCCCCCGGCACAATACTACGTATATGTCGAGAACCCGGGTCCCGGCGGGCAGTTCGCAGTCGGCTTCCAGCCATCGGGTAAATACAGCGGCCAGGTCGTCAACACGCAGACCGGCAGCCTGATCTTCAACTTCACGGGAACGGGAAGCGTTCAGGATAATGGGCAGGCTCAGCAACTTTCCGATGCCATCAATGCACAGGGCTCAGATGATGTTTATACGAAACTGACCTTCCAGCTCATGGCCCCGGCTACGAGTACTCCGGCACCGGTTGCCACAACAGCACAACCGGCCACGCTCCCGCCGACAACACAGTCGCCTCTTCCGTTTGAAATGATTGCGGGCGCAATCGCGATCGGTGGCATGTGTGCAGTTCTCTTCGCAAGAAAAACATAACCCAATCAGGAATTTTTTTATTTTTTTCGAATCGTAGCTAAAATGATTTCCCCAATGCAATTGTTTCTTTTCTTTAAATTCGCCACTTCTTCCGGAGAAAAATTCCGGCCACATGAACGGAAGTCTTTCGCTGCTCTGATATTTTTCTGATTTTATGTTTCCAGTACGGGATGACCTTGCCGTGTGCGGGTATGTGGGGAAAAACAGCCCCTCAAAACACGTATTTTGCCAAAATACCCTCAATTTCCCTCGACTTCATTGGCGGGTCACGGAGGCCGTTTCTTTGGCAGATATCCTGGAAAATGGGGTACAGGATGTGTCAAAGGAAAAAAGATGAGCTCTGGAGGGTCATTTTTATCGTGTTAAATTGGGTATTTTCGCTATCCGGCCATTTTACACGGACTTTTTTGGGAGGCGGAATCCGGGGATTTTGCGGGCGTTTCCCGGACCGGTTTCCGGGAAAAGGAGCCTGTAAAGTGCCCGGATTGAGTACAAGGTGAGTGAATGGGAGTGAGATTGTGGTAAGATTGTGGTAAGAGAATCTGGTGAATATCGGTGGATGTTGGATGAAGGGTGGGTTGACCTGTCGATTTCCTGCCTTGCCTGAAAAAATTTCCCCGCTTCTCCAAAAAAACCAGAACGCCAATAAAAATTTCAGATTTTTTTTCAAAAAAGCAGATCGGAAAATTCAGCAAAACAGTATTTTTTTGACGAGGATTTCATCTAAATCCATTTTGGAAAATTTTTTTGCTGAACTGTTTCCTGAATTTTTTCTGGGAAATTGTGAAAAATTATGTATCCCCGGGCCGGGAAATTTCCGGCAAGTAAGGCTGTGAACAGCTGAATGGATCGTTTACAAACCGGCCGGAAACCGGAGGGAACGATCGTATAATACGATCGGATGAAAGAGAAATTCCCTGCATGCGAATGAAATATCTCTCGTTTTCTCTCTATTTTTAAAGAAATTCAAAGCACATAACCCTTTTATTTTCCGCCGTCAAAAAATTCTCCTATGAAGAAACAGTTTTCTTTTGGACTCACTGTCCTTGTTCTTTTGCTTCTCGCGGTGGTCATAGTTCTGCCCGTCTCGGCTGAAGTGACGGTCGGAAGCTCTGCGGCAGCACCAACCTCAACCACACTTGCAAGCGCTACGCAGGCAAAGCCGTTCATCAGCGCCACGGTCTCGTCCCAGACGCCGACTGTCGGTGACCCCATCACAGTCAGTGGTGTCGAGACCGGTGGAAATGTATCCGCCGGTGTTCAGATCTGGATCTTTGCCGGGAATTACATCAATGTCCAAACCGTTCCGGTCAATGCCGATGGCACCTTCTCACGAACTTACAACACGACCGGGTACCCCCCGGCGACCTACTACGTCTTTGTCCAGAACCCGGGTCCCGACGGGATGTTCAATATCGGGGTCCAGGGATCGGGCATATACAGCGGTCAGGTCGTCAATACCCAGACCAACACCCTGCTCTTCAACTTCACCGGAACCGGCAGTGTCCAGGACGCAGCCGCAGCCCAGAAACTCTCTGACGTGATCAACACGCAGGGTGGCGACGATGTGTATACCAAGCTGACGTTCCAGCTCGAAGCCCCGGCGGTTCCCGGTACTCCGGCCCCGGTCGCCACAACCGTTGCACCGTTAACGACTGTTCCCCCGACAACAAAATCGCCCCTGCCCCTTGAGGCAACGTTCGGTGCAGTCGCGATCGGTGGATTGTGTGCGGTTTTCTTCGTACGAAGATCATAATGTAAAATCTGAATCCTCTCATTTTTTTTAGAATCCCTGGTTTTCAGGGAAATTTCTGCGGTTGCGTGAGCGATTCTGACCGAGCGGAACGATGCCTGCGGAATAGTGCCGGCCCATTTTTCTGGTGAAATATTAAGAACAAAGTGCGCGTAATGCTCCCGCATGGGATCACAAAACGTGGTCCGGGAGTGATACCTATGCAGGAAATTATACAGAAGATGATCACAGAGGCGATGGCAGCCCAGCGTGCCGATGTGAATATGGTTAAAAAGAAACGCGGGCAGGCTTTTGTTGTTGACGACACCAAGGCGTATGTCGATGCGGTCAAGGAGATGAAACCGGTCGGGAAGCAGTCGAAGGCGGTTTTCCGGCTGCACAAGGATTCAGTTAACGCCCATTACACGATCTTAAAAAGTCTCACGAAGACGATCCGGCCCGAGGACGACCCGTTTGTCGAGCACTACCAGACACCGGTCGTCTTAGAGATCCTGTACGACGAGGACAAAAAATTCCGGAAGAGCGTGGATCTCTTCATCAAGGCCGTGGGGAAATGCGAGGCCCTGATCGGGAAAGAATCTGCACGCCGGTACGCCGGCTTTTACGGCCCGACCTGCGTGGTCGACTTTGCCCTGATACCGGGCAGCAGCAGCAACATCGTCAACCAGATCTTAAAAACCGTCGACATCCCGCTCGACCACAAGCAGACCATCCTCGCCGCGAAGTCGTGGGCGATGAACACATCGTACGGGATCGGCGACGTCTTTGCCCACGCGGTGGAAGGCGGCTCGACCCTTGCCGATGCGGTGAAAAAAGAGATCGCGATGATCCAGTCGATCTACGACACGCCGGTCGATGCCCAGGCAAAGCTGATGGACGATGCCGGCATGACTTCGTTCGACTGCCGGAAGTACATGGCCGAGTACCGGAAGAAGATGGAGGGTGCGGTCAAAGCGGCGCTTGACGAGAAAGTCCATTACGGTAACATCGTTACGATCCCCGCATATTGTGTCGGCGACATCGCCCACCATATCGCCCAGTCCACGTACAACATGTGCAAGGACGATGTGATCATGGGGGTCATCGAGGCCGTGACCGAGGTGATGGACTCGACGCTGAAAGAAGCAGCGCCCAAGCTGAAGAGCGAGTACCAGGTCCTCTCGCTCGCGACCGGGGCATCCGCGAGTGCAGCGGAATATATCCTTGAGCTCGACGGGTTCAACGCGATCATGGTCGTCGACATGCTGACGAAGCGGTACCACAACTACGTCCAGCTGTACCCGAAACGGGGAGCGGCGATCGAGCTGCACAACTGCGACTTCATGGACATGGTGTACCGGGGCTTCAAGTTCGTGGACAAGGCCCGGAGGATGCAGGACGGTGAGACCGGCATGATCAAGCCGATGGTCGGGAACTCTATCGTCGACCTCTCGCCTATCCTTGAGAACGAGGTGCTCGCAAACCCGCAGCGGTACGCATATCCCGCGTGTGCGATGACCGTCCGGTTCTCCGCGATGATGCGCCTCGCCGACTACCCCTGCCTGCTCACGAGCGAACCGGTGACGGCGACGCTGATGACCAACATCATCGCGCTCAACAAGGAAGTCGCCGCAGCCCCGGCCCGGATCTGCAAGGACTGCGCGTCGGCCGCACTCATGGATTTCCGGCACAGCTACTGCCAGTGGAAAGAGGCGTTCTGATCCGTCCTGACAGGTGGAGGCAACCATGAAGTGTTATGTCTGTGCAAAAGAAGGAGTTGACTCCGATGCCGTCGCCGCGTGCGTGGTCTGCGGCATGGGGACCTGCATGAAGCATACGATCCGGAAGGAGATCGATGTCTGGGAGGGTGGGTACCCGTTCCCGTCGAAAAAACTTCCCAAGAGAATGCCGAGGATGCTCTGCCCCGACTGCAGTTCTGCGTTTACCGAGGCGAAGTGAATGGCAAGTCTTTCCGCCCGGTGCGTTGCTGAAGGCGTCGGGACTCTTCTCCTCGTTTATTTTGGTGCGGGAGCTGCCGCGATCACCCTCATGATCGCGAAGGGCTCGGCCCCGCCCAACAGTTTCAACATCGGCATCGGCACGCTCGGCGGCCTCGGCGACTGGTTTGCGATCGGCATGGCCTTTGCGATCATCATCGCGGCGGTCATCTACTCGCTCGGCCGGGTCTCAGGAGCGCACATCAACCCCGCGGTCACGATCGCGCTCTGGGCTACGAAACGATTCCCCGCGAACGAGATGGTGGCTTACGTATTCGCCCAGCTCATCGGGGCCGCTCTCGGGAGTACGCTCTTTGTGCTTTCTGCGGGAATGAACGCGGTGACGATCGGCGGGCTCGGGGCGACGGCTCCGTTCCCCGGGATCGGGTACGGCCAGGCAATCCTTGTCGAGGCGATCGGCACGTTCGTCCTGATGCTCGTCATCATGGGCGTCGCGGTCGATAACCGGGCGCCACCGGGATTTGCCGGCCTCATCATCGGCCTCGCAGTCGGCGGGATCATCACGACGATCGGCAATATCTCCGGATCCTCGCTCAACACTGCACGCACCTTCGGACCATACCTCATCGACACGATCCTGGGCGGCCCGAATCTCTGGATCTATTTCCCGGTCTACATCATCGGGCCAATTGCGGGAGCGGTTATCGCTGCGTTCTTCTACGACAAAGTGTGCAGCGCGTGAAAAATTCAGGAAAAAATTTTTAATATTTTGAAAATTCTGAAAATTTTCTGCAGCAGGAACACATGATATTTTTTTAATTTTAGTTGGAGGAATAAAGCCCGGAAAAAATTAAATCCGGAAGAATACCTGGTTCAGGCCGCTGCTGATTTTTCCCAGGCGCCGATGAACCCGATCACGATCAGGCTGAACCCGGCGATCACGAGCGTTCCGATAACGCTGAGGGGAGTGTAGGATAGGAAGAACAACTCCCGGACCGGGTAAATCATGAAGCAGAGGGCAAAGAGTATCGCACCGGCAAAAATTATGGGATAATCCCGGATCGAATGGTTGAGCCCGGTCACGAGGAGGGATGCGCACGCGAAGAAATACAGGAGCGTGACGAGTGTTGCGGAGTTCATGCCGGCCATAATAATTATCGCGACCGGGGTGATGAGGATCAGCGCGAGAACGCCGAGCAGGATGTGCGGCATGACCTGCTTCCGGGGGAATGCGTGCTGGAACGCGATCCCAAGGATCAGGAGCGAAGCGATCATTCCCATATCGATGAGGCCCGGGAAAACTTCGGCCCTTCTCCCGAGCAGGACATTGACGTACCAGGCGATATTGGCGAGTCCCCACAAGCCCAGCGCCCCGGATGCGTACAGAATATGTTCCGGCTTTCCTATCCGGTAGTAGATGAACAGGAGTACGAGCGCTCCTCCGATCGCGGTCGCGATCTGGAGGTAGTTGCTGATGTCGAAGAATACGGGCTGAGGAACAACCAGAATTGAAAACGCAAGCACGACCGCAATGGCAACGAGTGCCCAGAAGATTCCGGTGGTTATCTTCAGGAGATTTCCAGATTGTCCGGCAGAAACAGGTTCAGTCATATTCACCGGTAATCCTGTATACTTTATAACGATTCGTAAAAATACGGAATGATCAACGGGAATCTGTTTTTTTATTCAATCATTTTTCCGCGTTTTGCAGGATCCATTGCGCGATGTCTTCGGGTTCAGCAGTGAATTCTTTCAGCTTCTGCATGAGCGCGAACAGGTCCTGTTCGTCACCAGTGATCCTGTAGCCGGCCCGGCCAAGAATTTCTTCCGCAATCATCCACGCTGTCCGTTTGTTGCCGTCATTGAATGACGGGTACGCAGCGATCTGGAAGATCGCACGGGATGCAGCCTGAACCGGATCCGGTTCGCCGTTTGCCAGGAAGACGAGCTGGTGCAGGTTCGCTTCGGATAGGATCCGGGCATCGTCATCTTTTCCCGCAAGGATCAGCCGGTGGATGTTGATGATATGATCTGCCGTGAGCTTGCCCATCGGAATACTCTTGGTTTTTCTTATATGCAAGCATTGCGTTCGCAGAGAAAATTCTAGAACGCGGCGAGGATTTTGTCTCCCTCAACCCTGACCGGATGCAATGTGAGCGGCCGGGGAGGCCGTTGGTTTTTTGCAATCGTGAGAGTGATCCCTGCGAGATCCGTCCACCTGATTACATGTCCGTCGCTGAGATCGAACCGGGAGTGATGCATCGGGCAGGTTATGATCGTGCCGTTCAGGACTCCTGCCGAGAGGTCGCCACCAAGGTGGGGACAGAGATTGTCTGCGCAGAAAAACCTGCCCGCGACCCTGGCAACCAGGACTTCGCGGTCCCAAGCGATCACTTTCTTCATGGTCCCTTCCGCGATTTCATGTGCCTTTGCCACTTCAATGAACTCTGCCAAGTCCCTTTCCTCATATCCGAACTCTCCTTTCTTCGATATAATTTCTTGCGTGTTTTTTTGAAACGGGACTATCCGGCGGAAAATTTACGGAGGGACAGTACAGCTACTCATAAATCTGCCGGTGGTTTAATGAGAATTTTCCATGACGCAATCCGTACTGTGCTGATAATTTTGCATTGCCGGTGAACAGATTCCGTCATTGAAGAGAACGATTTCTGCCGCACGGGCAGAAACGATCCAGACCAAAAAAAGATCAGATTCTTTGGGACAACCCGGGCGTTCCGGAACTTCCAAGACCCGGGGTCCGACAGGTATCGTCATGAACGGACGGTTTTTGTCGGAGAAAATCCAGCCGATACTGTTCAGTGTTGAGAAATCTGAAAAATTTCTGGGATTGCAGGGCAGATCCGGCAAATGCAGAATCCTTTTATACCCCTTGGTTTCCACTGGAACAAACCATTTAAAACGCAGGATCCTGGGAATGCAACAGTATCAATGAGTATTGGTTAACCCGGTGGGGAACGTGTCTTTGCTGAGATTCCCCAAAAATTACCTTACCACAACCTTTATCGATATGCCATCAGACTACCACGCGGTGAAGATGGATGCTTAAGAAAATTTCCGAGAACGATGCCGTTGCCCGCACTGCGCCGATGGTCTATACCGTAGTAACGTGCATTGACGAGAACGGTAAGCCCAATGCACTCGGCGTCTCGTGGGTCACAAGAACCTCGTTCGAGCCGCTGCTCATGCTGATCTCGATCGATCATTCCCGGTATTCCCATAACGGGATTCTGAAAAACGGCGAGTTCGTAATAAACTACCCGAGTGCACTCCAGCAGAAAGGGGCATGGGTTTGCGGGACGACATCCGGCCGGGACACCGATAAGATCCGGACATCCGGGCTCTCGTTCATCCCATCCGAAAAAGTCCGGGCCCCGACCATCGACGATGTTGTTGCAGCGTTCGAATGCAAGGTCATCTCGCAGTTCGAGACCGGCGACCACACTGTCTTTGTCGGAAGCGTTGTCGCAACCCGTGGGAACCCGGAGGAAGAGCGCCACCTGTATGTGAATTCCCAGTTCCAGATCTTTGCACTTGATAATACCATGGAGGGGACTTCCGAGTAATGCATGGGAATGAGGGGTAGTGCGATACGTACGTTCCAAAGGCTGAATAGCCATAAGCCGAAAAGATCCTGACAACAATGCCGGTGATCCGTGAAGACTGTCCCTGCCCCAAGAAGAGCTGTAGCAGGTACACCCTTTGTGATGAGTGCGAAGGGAGACACGCAAAGAGCGGGGGCATGCCGTACTGCCGGCGACCGAAGCGATCCCTCTTCGGCGGGATCAAAAAAGCGCTGGGATTCAGGTAATTTTTCTTTTTCTGTTTTGGAGAATAACGTATGAATTTTATGAATTTCGTGCTCAACCCCGCCCGGATTTCCGATCCTTTCCGGTGAACCATGATCAGGAACAGCTTTATTTTCCTCCCGAAATTCGGAAAAAAAACCGAGGCCGGTCTCTGGGGAAAAAATATTTTCAGCTGGGACGAGCTCGACCGTTCGCTCGATGAGCTGTACCGGGACGCGAAAAAACGGGAGAATCTCCGGGAATACCTTTACAGCGCCAGGCGGGCGCTGGAGAAAAAAGATGCAGCATTTTTTGCCCGCTGCCTCCCCCCGTCCGAACACTGGCGGCTGTACCGGCAGTTCCGGGAAAAGACCGTCTTCCTCGATATCGAGACAACCGGCCTCTCGCCCTACTATGATACGATAACCCTCATCGGGACGCACGATGGTGTATCGACCCGGATTTTCATGAAGGACACAAACCTCGATGAGATCTGCGAATATTTACGGCAGTTCGAGATCATCGTCACGTTTAACGGGAAACAGTTCGATGTCCCGTTCATCCGGAAATTTTTTCCGGAAATATCCATTCCCCCGGTCCATATCGATCTCCGGTTCCTGCTCAGGAGCGTCGGGTACTCCGGGCCGCTCAAGAAGATCGAGCGGGATCTCGGCATCGTGCGGGACGAGGAGATCCGGGATATCGATGGGAGGCAGGCAGTCGTTCTCTGGAACCGGTATGTCCGGGGAGATCACGATGCCCTGCGGGACCTCGTGCTCTACAACGTGACCGATACGGTCAATCTCAAAAACCTGATGGATTTCTGTTACTTGAAAAAAATCAGCAGGGAGATCCTTCCGGCAATCGGCGATGACACAACCCGCCGTGGCCTCGTCACGGGCGAGGAACTTGATTCGCTCGAAACATTTTTCTCCGGGTTCAGCGGCAGCGTTCCCTCGCACGAGATCACCATCGCGGTCATGAATCGCGGTCTCGAAATTTTCCTGGACAACAAGGAACTGCTCTCTATCCGGCCCGGGACTGTCAAGAAAACCGGCATCGTCCTCTCCTATCTTCTCGACCGGATGGCACTGAAAGGAAAAGAACCGGTAAGTGTCGGGATCGATCTCACCGGATCCGAAGACCGTCCCACCGGTTTCTGCACGCTCGCGGGGAACGATGCGTTCCTCAGCCTTGTCCGTACTGACGATGAGATCATCGATGCAGTCAGGAGGGCAAATCCCGACATCGTTGCGATCGATGCTTCCCTCGGCCTTCCGAAAGGCCGGTGCTGCACGGACGACCGGTGTGCGTGCCGGAAGTTCGGCATCATGCGGGAGTGCGAGCGTGAACTTAAAAAACGGGGGATCCATGTCTACCCGACCCTGATCCCGAGTATGCAGGCGCTTACCCGCCGCGGGATCCGGCTTGCAAAAGTCCTGAGGGATTACGGCTTTACCGTCATCGAGAGCTATCCGGGAGCAGCGCAGGATATTCTTGGGTTTCCCCGGAAACGTGTTCATCTCGGGGAACTGGCAACCGACCTGATGAGCATGGGGATCGTTCCTCATGCGACTCGTGACCCGGTGACCCATGACGAGATCGATGCGCTGACAAACGCAGTAACCGGATTTTTCTATCTTGCCGGACTCTACGAAGCAATCGGGAATGCAGAAGAAGGATTTCTTGTGATTCCGCGGCCCGTTGATAGTGCCCCGGATGAGCTTGAATCCTGAAACCGGGTTGAAGGCGAAGAAACGAATTTTTTTTGGATTTCTTTTATCGTGGGGGATTTATCGTCATCAAAATTTGAAAAATTTTCGGAATAAAAAAAATATGTTCGATTCCAAAAAGATCGTGCGTCAGCTTGATCGGAAAGTTATTTTCATACATTCACGAGCCAGCCCACCCTTTGGGTCGCTCGGGCGCCTCGTCGGGCCCTCGCTGGGCAAGAACCTAAAGAATATTTCGGAATTGGGGGTCAAGGGGATGCTCCCCTTGGGATGCCTCCCCCTCTGGGGGAGAGAGGGGGTCACCCTCACGGTTTTTTTGAGTTTTTTCTGAATCGTAGCTAAAATGATTTAAAAATATTTTTTTAAAAAATTTTTACAAAAAAATTCCGGCACTCACTGCCCGGTTATGTCCATCGAAATTACCGCAACGGCCATGACAGTACCGCCGGATTTATCGAATATCGGGTACATCTTGCGAAGGAAGGTCCTTGCATCACGGGTATAGCGGTCTTCACGAAACATTTTTGACGCTGCAACCTCCCGGAGCGAGTACGAAAACTGCCCGGTATCCTCCGGCGTGTGGAAATCCCCGTAATGCCGGGTCCGGTAATCCTCGCCATTTATGCCGAGCCGTTTTTTGTGGTGATTGTTCATGAACAGGTATTTTCCTTCCTTGTCAACCGTGTAGATGGAATCCTGGGTAGCTTCCACGAGGATCCGGTAATTCTCTTCCGAGAGCCTAAGCGCCTCCTCCATCGTTTTCCTGCCGGTCGCTTCGGTGGAGACGACGGTGATGGCAAAATATCTCTCAAGCGCTTCATTCCTGACAGGGCTCATTCTCCGGATGAACCAGCGGCCGTCATGGTTATATTCATCCTGCGTAGTCGTACCGGAATCTATGCTCTGCTGTATGGATGCGGCAAACCGTTCCGATTCCTCGGGAGTATGGAATTCGCGGTAATTGCGGCCTTCGTAGTTCCCGTCGTCGATCCCGAGGCGCTGCTGGTGATGGGAGTTCATAAATAGGTACCGGCAGTTTTTGTCCACCATGTAGATCGAATCATCGGTGGATTCGACAATAGTCCGGTAATTGATCTCGGATTTGATGAGAGCTTCTTCGACCCTTTTGCGCATTACTGACTGCTGGATCATATTCCGGAGTTCGGCAAACTGGATCGCTGCCTCTCCGGTTTTCTGGAGATAGAAATCAGCCCCGGTGTTAAGTGCTCTTATGACGATCTCTTCCCGGCTCCGGCCGGTAAAGATGATGAACGGTTTGTCGAGTCCCCGTTTCTTGAATTCGGTCAGGAAAGAAATTCCATCCATCCCCGTCATTTCGTAATCGGAGACAACGGCATCGTATTTATTCCGCCCCAGCATTTCAAGAGCGTTCTCGGCGGATTCGGCAGTATCGACGGAGATCGTCCCTTCCTTTTCAAGGAATATGCGGGTTATCTCAAGAAAGGCCGGCTGGTCATCAACAAGGAGAATCTTAATCATGGCTGTCTGCTCCGAATCCGGTTTGAGTGAGATGGGTAAATGCACCGCCAGATTACGGTAATGGGAATTATGCCGCAAGGTTTTTTAATGATTCCTGTTTGTTCCCGGTAAAATGATTCCCTGCGTAACAATTGCCGGCGATCGATTATTTTTTATTTTCTTTCCTCATTTTCTCTTTTTGGGTAAGAGGAGCTTGTGAAACAGCGAAAATAAAAAAAGACCTGTTGGCCTGTTCCGGATTTTCTCATTTTTTGGCGGAACCAGAATTCTGAAAAATACATTACCGCGAAGGCTGAACCACGAATCCGGCAAAAAAAAATGTCCGATCTAAGTCTGCATTTCCCAGTTACCCTGCGCTCCATGGGCAATCCGGGTTTTCTCCGGCGGTCTGGCATGAATTTATATACCCAGGTGCCTGTCTCTTCATCCGGTGAAAACATTATGCTGGAAATCATGAGATGCGATCTCTGCGGGAAGCTGGCCATGATCGTCCGCGACGGAGGCCGCCGTACGATCTGCTGCGACCAGCTGATGGAGAAACTGGTGGAGCAGGGCGAAGGTTCCGGGGAAACGATCCACGTTCCCGTAATCGAGAAGACAAAGACGGGGATCCGGGTCCGGGTTCCGGCTGTTGAGAACCCGATGCGGGAAGAGCATTATATCGAATGGATCGAAGTCTCGAAGGGAAAGGACCTTCACGTGAAAGGACTTTCACCGGGAGACGCACCTGAAGCTGAATTCCCGATCAAGGATGCGAACGTGAAGGCCCGGGTGTACTGCGAGCAGCACGGTATCTGGTCGAACAAACCGGCGAAACCGAAGAGCTGAAGGAACGCAGACAAATAAAGCGAACACGAACACAAAAAATTGCATTGTAGAAATCATTTTAGTTGCGATTCAAAAATTTCTGGAAAAATTGTGAGGGTGACCCCCTCTCCCTAGAGAGGAGGGAGGCATCCCAAGGGGAGAACCCCCTTGACCCCCAGATGATTCCGAAATAATTTTTAGTTCCTTGCAAAGCGAGGGCTCTGGTGTAGGCGCCCGAGCGACTCCCGAAGGGGGTGGGGGCGCTCGTAAATCAGAAATTATTTTTTGAGGGGTTCTATCAGAAAAAAAATTCAAGTGCGGATTTCTACAACACACAAAAAAAACAAAAACAAGAAAAAATTAAAAAAAATTTTTCAAACCGGTAAACAATTTTCAAAAAATTTTCCGGAAAAATTTTAAAAAATATTTTTGTAACCGGTGCGAACACGTTTGCATTCGAGTTGTCATACATTCGTGTGCCATCCGGGACCCCGTCTCCCGGGCTGGTCTCCGCTGGATCCCCGGATCGCCCGATCCGGCCCTCCCGGAACCGGCCTGGAGCCCGAAAAAAGCTGAGATCCGCCACGTAATTAGGGTCTATTAGCGGCCTTTTCGTGACCGGGGTAAAATCGTAAAACTGACGATTTTGCGGGCATTCCCGGATGCTTAATGCACCCTGTTGCAGTGATTAAGGACTCTTTTCGTGCATCCGGATGCGGATCGGAAATCTGGGAAACTCAAGAATATTGCTCCGTTAGCGAAAAAGGGCGATAATCGGGGAAATTGCATTTTGCCCGGAACCTGCATCCCGGGACGGGATCGTTCTCAGTCGGAGCCCTGAGGCGGGACAGCATCGCCATGATTTTTGTCTGCAATTAAAATTCGGAATAAAGAAATTAAAAAAAATAAATTCCCGGAAAAATTCCGGGCAAAAATTTTCTTGGGAAAAATTTGTTTTTCTTTTTTTTATTTTACATGTCGAAGTAGAGATGGTACTCCCACGGGTGTGGCCGGAGCTTGACCGCGTCGATCTCTGCCCGTTTGTACTCGATCCAGACATCGATGACATCCTGGGTGAAGACGTCGCCTTCTAAGAGGAACTTGTGATCGGCTTCGAGCGCATCGATCGCCTGTTCAAGGGACCCCGGAACGGTCGGGAGTTTCTTGGCCGCCCTGCCCTCGAGCTCATACGTATTGCCTTCGAACGGCTGGCCGGGGTCCATCTTCTTCTTTATGCCATCGAGACCCGCCATCAGCAGCGCCGAGAACGAGAGATAGGGGTTGCACATCGGGTCCGGCGGGCGGAACTCGATCCGTTTCGATTTCGGGTTCTCCGAGTACATCGGGATCCTGACCGCTGCCGACCGGTTCCGGAGCGAGTAGACGAGATTGACCGGTGCTTCGTAGCCGGGCACGAGCCGCTTGTACGAGTTGGTCGAGGGCGCACAGAATGCCATGAGCGCGTTGGCGTGCTTTAAGAGACCGCCGATATAATATTTCGCGGTCTGGGAGATCATGCCGTAGCCTTTTGCATCGAAGAAGAGGTTCTTGCCGTCCTTCCAGAGCGACTGGTGAGTGTGCATCCCCGAGCCGTTGTCACCGTACAGCGGCTTGGGCATGAAGGTTGCAACCATGCCGCAGTCGCGGGCCATGTTCTTGACGATATATTTGTACATCATGCAGTGATCGGCCATCTTGACGAGGGAACTGTACCGCATATCGATCTCGTTCTGCCCGGCAGTCGCAACTTCGTGGTGGTGCACTTCGACCGGGATCCCGGTCTCGATCATCTTGTTGATGATGTGGCTCCGGATATCCTGGAGCGTGTCGTGCGGAGGCACCGGGAAATATCCTTCCTTGTGCCGGATCTTGTACCCGAGATTCGGCTGCTCGTCGCGACCGGTGTTCCAGATGCCTTCGACCGAGTCGACCGAATAGGACGCATGGTTGACTCCCGATGAGTACTTCACGTCATCGAACAGGAAAAATTCGTACTCGGGTCCCCAGAAACTGGTGTCCGCGATCCCAGTGGACTTCAGATACTCCTCGGCTTTCTGTGCGATGTACCGCGGGTCGCGGGTGTATGCCTTCTTGGAGATGGGGTCAAAGACGTTGCAGATGATGCTTGCCGTAGGAACTTCGCAGGCGGGATCAACGACCGCAGTCGTTGTGTCCAGGTACAGGACCATGTCCGATTCCTGGATCTTCTGGAAACCGCGGATGGACGAACCGTCAAAGCCGATCCCCTCAGCCCAGATCCCGCTCGCCGGATCGGATGAATCGAGAAGTTCTGCTGCCGGGATGGAGAAATGCTGCCAGAGCCCGGGCAGGTCGTTGAACTTGAAATCGACGATCTTGATGTTATTCTTTTTTATCAGGGACTGAACTTTTCCTATCTGGTCTTTTGTTGCGCTCTCATTTTTTTTCATTTTGTCCGGTTTTACCATTTATTCACCCTCGGATTTTTTTTCTCGGATACGATTTTTCTCTAATCGCGTGCAGAGAATCGGCAGTGCTGCCAATTTGGCACTGGAAGTATGTTTCCATGTAAGTTATTTAAACATTCCTTATTGTGTATTTTGATTTCCAATTTTTTGGCATCCCATTCGTGTTCGGAAAGGAAAATACCGGGGAAACCCGGACTTCTGTATTCATGAATTCCTGAAAATTTTCTTGAAAATCACACGGACCATAATGGACGAATCAAGAACCGGAAAATTTCCGGTAAAGTTATAAAATAACTTTGGGTGCCGATTCGTTTCCGGCACTATCTGTAATGACCGGTCGCAAAGAGAAACCCGGAAGGACATTCACTTTTTTTCGGGCCCAAATATTTATTGCTCTCTTCCACCACAAGAGTCACGCATGGCATTGAAGGAGAAGATCATGGACGTGGTGGGAGGTCCGCATCCCGCCGCCATTGCAACGATTGACGGAAGACTGCCTGCAGTACGATTCATGGTGCTGAATGGGTTTCCCGATATGACCTTTGTCGCGGGGACTTCGAAGAGTTCGGCCAAGGTCGGACAGCTCCAAAAGAACCCGGCTACTGCGATCTCAATCTGGTCGGGAAAGGAATTCACCGACCCCTACGTGGTAATGCAGGCCAAGGGAAAAGTGCACGAAGATCTTGCGACCAAAAAGAAATTCTGGAATCCGATGTTCGAGAAATTTTTCCAGTCGCCCGACAACCCGGAATTCGTTGTCCTTGTCTTTACTGCAGAGGAGATCAAGTATCTCACTGCGGGTGCGATGACCGCGGAGATCTGGAAACGGTGAAAACAACGCGCTGGTGTTGATCTCACCTTTTTTTGTTTTCGTTCTGGTCCGGGAAGAATTTTTGTTTTGGAAAAATTCTGCCGGATCCAGAGTAGCCGACTATCTGTTTCCTGGTGTTTGTACCTCGTGGAATTGATCGGGAAAACCCCCGAACCCCGTGAAGCAGAAAACCGGAAAAAGGCCGGCGATATTCCGGAAAGATCCGGCGCTCCCATGGAGTTTTTGGGAAAATGGGAAAAGGCCGCTATCCTGCACCCCGGATTTTCCCGAACCGTTTTTTCTTCCGGAAACTGAAGGCAAAGTATATTGCGGCGATCAGGAGGATTATGGTAATCGACAGGTACACCGGGTTTGAGAGAATTGCTGAAATTCCGGAAGGCTGCGTGACGTCGATCCTGACCGTGACCGGATCCGAGATGTAGGAATTGTTGATCCCATCCCGGTACCTGACTTCAGAATCAAGGCCGTACTCTTTAAGAAGTGCGGTGCGATCCGCGGTCAGGCCGAACGAAGCAGTGGCAGAGTCGCCGGGCCTGAGGTCCCCGAGGCTGGAAATGTCATCGTTGGTAGTAAAAGGATCGACTGCGATTATCCGGGCCTCGGCGCTGTAGACTGTCGCAGCTCCTGTGTTCCTGTACGTCACTGTAACGACTCTCTTGTTGCCCGGGTTCATCACGACGGGATCGGAGACGATCGCAAAATCCACCTTTCCTCCGATCGGGACCCCGATTGTTTCGCTTCGCGATGGAATGAAATCGCCTTCATCGTTCTCGTATTCGACCACGACGTCTGCGGGATAGGACTGGGGCTGGGCGTCTCCCGATACAGAAACCCTGTACCTGCAGTCAACAACGCTGCCTGGGGGGAAATCGCCGATATAAACGCTGCTGTCATTGGGCAGGATTGGGCTGTTGCCGTTCCGGAGTACCCGGACGACCGCCTTTCTGCCATAAACCGAACCGGCATTTCGTATTTTCATGTCGATGTACCCTTCGGTTCCTACGTTCAGGTGATCGGGTTTTGCCGAAAGGACATCCACAATAACATCCGGCCTGATCACAATCTGTACGGGGAGCGTCCCGTTTACTATCCAGTACGTGTACCGGATCGAAGCACTGTCGTACTGGTCGGCAGTATAGAGGTACGTGTAATTGTACTGGAGAGGAAGGATGTACGTGCCGGAAGGCGCGTCGGCGTTCACCTTCACTGAGAAAACGGATCTCACTTCGCTCGCACCTTTAAGGTCGCCGATCATCTGGGGATCGGTTTTTATCACGACCGGGGCATCGCCGGCCGTAAGCCCAACCAGGAGGAATTTGGCGGTATTCGGGAGGTCGTCCCGCGTTGTGGTGCTGTTCTGGACGTACTTTATTTCGTTGAGTCCTGTATTCCGGACAACGACTGCCAGGTCGATAGCGTCCCCGGGGCTCGCCTCGTTCGATCCGTAAACGTAAGCGGAGAGCTGGGGGCTTCCCTGGCTGTACACGATCCCCGCATTCACGGGTACGGCGAGGGAAAAGACAAGAGTAACGCCGAGGAAAAGCAGGTATGGTACACCAGAAAAACCCCGGGTTTTTCCGGATTTTTTTTCAGTATCGGTCAGCATTTTTTTTGGCCGGTTCCACGTCATGATCATCCTTTTTAAAATTGATTACCTGTTTATTTCAGAGTCCGTTTTTTTCTGAATATGCCGGCAAAAGGTATCTCCTTTTCTAGTTGAATTTTTTTACCGGGGTCTCAATCAGACATCCCGCTCTCCGGCTATTTCAGAATTAAGTGTATCAACCAGGTATAACACAACAAAATTGAAGGCGATTTCGGTTCTCTGGATAATTTTTCTCCGATCTGAATTTATTCGCAGACCGGCACCAGTTTTCCTTTCAGCTTCGACTCGATATCGAGCGCCATCAGCTCGATAACATTGGTCACGACACCTTTGGCTTTGAAGACGAGTAGCGGGTCCGACCGGAAAAAATCCGTGTCCGTGTCCGTGTTGAACTGCGCCCCGTGCGTCCGGTACCCGATGCCAAACGGCGCCATCACGTACCCCATCTGCTGGAAGTACAGCCAAACATCCATCGCCGCCTTGGTCGCGCCGTCCTCGTGCCCTGAGACTATGAAACCGGCGATCTTGCCTTCGGTCAGGCCCGGCTTTTTCAGCTGGTACAGGTTCTGGATGCAGTTGGTCCGGTCGAGGAAATCCTTGAGCCGGGCGGACATGTTGTTCCAGTTTATCGGCGTCGCGACGATAACCGCCCGGGCCGCGATGATCATCTCGTGGAATGCCGGCATGTCATCGTGCTGGTTTCTGCACGGGTACCTGCAAGCATTGTCCCGCATGCTGTAGCAACACCAGCAGTGCTGGATCTCGAACTCGTTTAAGTTGTAGCGGCGGTAACTGATGCCCCGTTCTTTCAGGACCTCTTCGGCAAGATCCGTCATGAACCCGGTATTGTTGGCCCGGTGGGTGCTGCCGTTGATCAGGAGCACATCGAACTTTTCGCGATCGTACGCCAGTTTCTTCTTTTCTGTAAATTCGTCGTACTCCCGCGAGCTGCTGCTGCACTGCGGGCACTCCTTAGGTGGCGCTTCGCCTCGGAAGATAAAACCGCAGACGTGGCAGCGCCAGGTTTTACTTTGTTGCGAGCTGGTCGGACTCGCTTCCCCGGATACAGTAGTAGACATGCTGCAACCCCTCGGTCTCAAGAACCGTACATCCCGGGCAGAGACAGCCCTGTTCAAGCTTGATGCATTTGCTTGCGCCGGTCGGTGCAAGACAGTAGGCAAGATCCTCCTTGCAGTCCACGAAACTGGGACACATTCCGCAGAGGCAGAGCCCGATCGCTTCTTTCCTGTCCATCATATTTCTCTCCGTGTTCTCCTGATGCATCATATCTCCTCCCTTTATATGAAATCTCTGTACAAAACGGAACAGCAGTCGGGCATTTTCATTGCCGTGTCCTGTGCAGACCATCCCGGTTTTCAGATAGCAAAGGGATTTGTGAATTTTTTTAACGGAGAGACTACCGAGCGGCAGTGAGTCTGGGCATCTATCGGATCCTGCAACCGGCAGGGTCAGGGACCTGTCGCAGGGACGCCTGAAGCCCGGATCTGCGAATATATAGGATATTATTAGGACCGGCTTTCCGGAGGCCGGATGGATTTTTTTAAAGAACTTAAAACAATAATTTCAGCGCAACGCGGATATTTGTCTCGGAGAAGGGTTTGAGAATATAGCCATCCGGATTAACTCCCTTCGCCAGATCAAGAGTATCATTGTTGCAGCAACTGGTGAGAAAAATAATCCGTGTATCCAGGCGTGCCTTGATTTCGCGTGCGGCAGCAATCCCGTCCAGTTTTCCTGGCATGTTGATGTCCATGAATATGAGAAAGGGTCTGGTTTCTTCGGCAATTTTCACTGCTTCATCGCCGGATTTTGCCATGACACAGTTCTCATACCCGAGATCGTTCAGCCGCTGGTTTAACAGGAGCCGGATGAGCTCGCTGTCATCGACGATAAGGATCTTTATGTTTTTATTACCGGTATCCCCGGAGCCCGTCATTGGTGACGCATCGTGCTGAAGGATAGTGGATTTGCCGGAATCACCGGGTTCTGCCGGGCTTCCGGTTCCCTTGTCCGCCGGGATGTCTGTAGTATTCCCCTCCAGGACGGGGGGATTTTCCAACGGTCCGGCACTACCTTCATCGGTTGCAGTTACTCCGGGTCGGGCGGTGGTGAACGTTTTGCGCCGGAGAGCCAGATTCTCCCGAATTCGGGTTGAGATCTCGGAAAATGCCTCAAGGCCATTTCTTCCCATCTTATTCTGGGTCATGACCTTGCGGAGATCATCTTTTGAAAACACATTTTCTATCGCGTCGAGGTCATATATGCTGAGATCGCCCATACTCATGATAGAGAAGAGGACCGGCGACCCATTGCTGTCAAATACGCTGGAGAGCAGTTGTTTCCCGGCCTTCTCTATAAGAACCGGACGTATACTTTTGTCGCACGCCCTGGTGAGGAGGTGGATGGCAGGCACGCCATCCTGCTCGATTCCCGCCAGGTCACCGATGTCTGCAATCAGGATGAGTGCCGACCGGTCGATTTGCCCTCCTTTTTTTATTACATCAAAAACGAATTTGCCTCCCCGCGCACAGTCGGTTTTGACAACTTCGCGGAGCACCGCCAGGTTCTTCCTGCCGATCTTATGGAACTCGTTCTGCAGTTCAGTGCTGGATAGAAACAGGGAAGAGAACAGGATCCCCCACGCGGATGTGAGTATGCGGAAGTCCGGTTTCTTGGATCCCGGTTTCAGCGAGGCCTCAAAAAGTTCAAGCAACTGTTCCGGGGAAGATCTCTCAAGGGATGATAGTTTTGAATGCGGCATCGGCGTATGAAAAATGGCAGGTTCCTGGGATTTGGGAAGTACCATCTTTTCTATGACATGGATCTTGGACTCAAGGGCTGCCAGCTTGGCATCATATGCTTTCCTGATCCGCTCAACCTCCTCGGCGGAATACGTTGCCACTGAAGATGTATGCCTCTCTTCTTTGTTGTCTCCCCTTGTTTCCGGGACTCGCTTTTTCATAGTAGTTAAAAACAGCCTTGTTTATTAAGTGATAATTTGATTTCCCAAGGTAAGAATATTTTTTGTGGTTTTTAAAATAAAATCCGAAGTAAAATTCCCGCACGATATTGGACATATATATACCTGGATTTTAGAAACAAAATGTGCTCAGGGTTACTGTGTGTTCGTTTAAACAAAATATCTATCTCCGGCCCGAGCAGAACGGAATGATTTCCTGCGAGTAAATCCGGACTTCGCAGGATAGCTTACCGGAATTTATTATAATTTTGCGAAGATTCTGCAAATCCGGCAAATTGATAATGTTCTTATACCCCTTTATTTCCACTGGAGCGGACCGCATATAAAGCGCCAATCACGCGGTGCGATTAATTAAGACAATAAATTTCGGACAGATATTTTGCCGGAAGAGCAGATGAAGTGGCACGTTCAATCATGAGATTGTAACCATCTGTTCGTATTATCCCTGCCGGATGTCAGGATCAGCGACCTGCTCTGGTCAGGTTGATGACATTAAAAAAGAAAAAAAGCACTGTAGAAATCATTTTTTCACGTGGGACGACGCCCCCCCTTTCTTGCGCCACCGGTCCCCCGCTGGGGGACAGGGCGCTATTAGCGATGACCGAGGTAGATTGCAGGTAATACAATAGTCATCGCAATTTGGGGGGGTGCCTTAAGCGTGCGGGGCGAAGCCCCCGAGAGCGTCAGTAATTATGAGGATTTCTCCAGAGCAGAAAAAAAGAAAAACAATGTTGAAAATTTTTCCGATCCAGCAGATCCGCTCTTTTGCGAGGCCGCTCCATATCCTTACGGCTTACTGCAGGTCGGCAAACATGGCCGGTGTACAGGTAACAAAAGCATTCCGGTCAGGCCAGAGCGGCTCCATGGTCGCAACCATCTTGTCTCTGTTCGGGATATTCAAGTTGCTATCGTGGCTCTTTTACCCTTCTTTTAACGTAAAGAAAACCGCTTCCGGCTTTTGCGTACCTGTCCGGTTCCTGATCTTTTCCGGAGGGGTCCCATCAAGGACAGCACAATTCCCGGTCTCCGCAGGGATCCGGCGTTCGATAACGCATCGCATAGTCATCTCTTCGTGTACAAATGAACCCGGGCCGGAATTTTTTTGTCAGCGAGATGCATCGTAATCCCCCGGGAAATATTTATAATTCAGGGGAATTTCCCGTGAAGCTTTCTTTTTTTTTGAAAACCGGTCTGCGTCTTTAGGGAATGAAATGAGGTTCAGGAAATTCTCGACGTAAAACTCATGAAGGAAAACGTCTGGAAAACTATCCCGGATCGAAATCTGATCGGGACTCGTTTCAGGACAGTGCGTCGTCGCCGTGTTCCCCGGTCCGGACCCGGATAGCGCTGACCATGGGTGAAATGAATATCTTCCCGTCACCATGCCGGCCGCTCTGGTTGGCGCTGATGATTGCCTGGACAATGGGCTGGACGTCCCGGTCACCGGTAACGATGATGAGCATCAGTTTAGGAAGAAAACCCACTTCGACTTCCTGTTCTGCCGGGTCGGTCGGGAGCCCGTTCTCCGGCACCTGCTCACGCGGCATGAGAAGCCGCGTACCCGGCTCGCGCCGCAGCAATCCCCGGGATGCGGTCGACCGGATCCGGCCCTTCTGTTCGCCTCTTCCGGTAACGTGGAAAAAAGTAACGCCCAGAACGCCGATCTTCTCAAGAGCGGTTTTTGTTTCCTCGATGCGTTCATCCCGGATGATCGCAACGATCTTCTTCATGCCCTGACAGTCCCGGGTATCTTTTCGGCAGTACGGATCGTGTACGAGTCCTCGACGTACGTCACGAAAATCTTGCCGTCCCCGATTGTCCCGGCATCAGAACTGCCCCCATGGCTGGTCCGTGCTGCATTCCTGATGACGGTGACCGCCCGTGCGACATCGTTGTCGGGGACCACGATCAAGAGCATCTCTTTTGGGATCTCGGAGTACCTGACAAATCCCGCGGTGATTCCCATCTCTTTGCCGTGACCGGTCACGTGCATGCGGGTCATCGCGCTGATCCCGATCTGTTCGAGCGCACCGATCACGTTCTGTGCGGACTCCGGCCTGATCACTGCCCAGATCATCTTCATGGTCCTTGGCCCCGGATCCAGTCGATCCACCGGCTTCTGTCTCTGGAGTATAAGATTTTCATCATCGTTTTTGGGAAATAAAAAAATTTCCGGACCGGAGGAAAGTCTGGACCGGAACTGACTTCGCGGTTAGTTGGACGTGTCTTTTCTAGAGGAGATTCCCGTTTTGCCGGCCGGGGAGTGGTGATCCCCCGGCCGGCCGGGACATGAGATAGGAGGGATTGCTGTGTCGTCCGCAGTTTTTTTTAAACCTCCGTTTCTCCTGTACGGATCCTGATTGCCTTCTCGACCGGGATGACAAAGATCTTCCCGTCGCCTATCTTTCCCGTGCGGGCAGATTCGGTGACAATCGTGATCACGGCGTCGACATCCTTTTCTTTTACCACGATCTCCAGCTGGAGTTTGGGCAGGATGTCGACGGTCATCAGGCCGCCGCGGTACTCGAGGGAGATGCCTTTCTGTTCTCCCCGTCCCCGTACCTCGGTGATGGTCAGGCTGACAAATCCTTTGTCTTCGAGCGCTTTTTTAACGAACTCGAACCGTTCCGGTTTGATGATGGTTTTGATCAGTTTCATTTTTTTCCACTCCTTATGCGCACCGCTCCCCGTGCTGGGAGATGTCGAGGCCTACATATTCTTCTTCTTCTGTCACGCGCAGTCCCATCGTCTTGTCGATGACGACTGCAAGAATGTACGTCACCACGAAGGCGTAGATTACTGCTGCGCCCGCACCTACGACCTGCGAGATGAACTGCGCTGCATTGCCTTCGAGAAGACCGGATTTGCCGTTGATCGCTGCTGCGGCAAAGATACCGGTTGCAAGCGCTCCCCAGAGGCCGCCCATACCGTGGACTGCCCATGCATCGAGGCTTTCATCGACTCCCTTGCTCTGGCGCCAGAGCATGATACCGTAACAGAGTGCCCCGGCTACGCCCCCGATTATTATCGACGACATCGGTGTAACATACCCTGCTGCAGGGGTTATCGCCACGAGGCCGGCGACAGCACCCGAGACAAACCCGAGCGAGCTTGGCTTGCCGCCGTGTGCCCACGATACGAGCATCCAGACAATCGCACCAGCGGCTGCCGCCGTGTTGGTGGTGACGAACGCTACAGCGGCAAGTCCGTTAGCGTCTACTGCACTGCCCGAGTTGAACCCGAACCAGCCGAACCAGAGGAGGGCTGCACCGAGTATCGACCACGGGATATTGGCGGGCTCCATTGCATACTTGCCAAAGCCGACCCGTTTACCGATGACCAGGGCGAGAGCGAGCGCAGCGAAACCCGAGCTTATGTGGACGACCGTCCCGCCGGCAAAATCAATCGCACCGAATTGTGATGACCAGCCGCCACCCCAGACCCAGTGGGCGAGAGGATCGTAGACAATCGTTGTCCAGATTGCAGCGAAGACCAGGTACGAGCTGAATTTGATCCGCTCCGCGAACCCTGAGGTCACTATCGCCATCGTCACAGTTGCGAAGACAAGCTGGAAAACCATGTAAAGAATTCCCGGTACTACCGCGCTGTAGGGACCCGGATCCATTCCCACGTTGTTCAACCCGAGATACTGAAGGTTGCCTATGAACCCTCCTACATCAGGACCAAATGCGAGCGAGTACCCGAAGAGCACCCACTGGATACTGACCAGCGCGAAAGCAACAAACGACAGGGTAATCATGTCGATGAAGTTTTTCTTCCGAACCAGTCCGCCGTAGAACAATCCTACACCCGGCGTCATTATCATAACGAGCGCCGTTGAGGCGAGGATCCAAGCCGTTGCACCAGAGTCAATTGGCATACATTTCACCTGTAATAACCAACACTTCGAAGTCTGCAGCAGTCCGGGTTTTTGGCGAACCGCTGTCATTTTATGACCGTGTTTCACCTTACCCGGACAGGCGTCCGATTTTCGAACTGTTTGTAGGAAAGAAGTGTTGTTCTTATGTATATAAATATAACGTTTTTATCTCAATTCGTACATGAGCGGGTATGAATTTTTCCCGGGGGAAATTACCCGACAGTGATGGCTTATATCGCCGAAGAAAATATATTTTTGCATAATCACGGAATGCATTTTCCCAGTATTCATTTCATGAATAAACTATATCCGCAGATATTTTCAGGAAATGTGGAGGCCATCCTGTGCTCCAAAAATGTGCTCCAAAAAATAGTTTTATGTCCTCTTATGCGATTGAACGCGCGAAAGAATTAAAAAAAACGTACGTCCGGATGAGATGCCGCAATAAGAAAACCCGGAAATATCGTTCCTCCTCAACTGCTTCATGTTGATCCGGGAATTCCTGTAAGTTACTGTTTGCACCATACGGCATTCCCGAAATGCACTTGTCCTGCGGGTTGTACCAGACCGGTAAAGCCTCTCACACAGAAATCCTTTATAAATCAACGTCAAAAGAAAACATAACAGAATTTTCCGGAGTGAAATGGTGAAATCCTGCAGTACGCGTGCCGCACTCGTCGTCATAATTATCTGCCTCTTTGCCCTGCCTGTCGCCGCATCGGTCTCGTACGTATCAAGCACTCCTCAGATCATAACAAAGGGAGATCCGTTCACCCTCATGGGCACCGGTGCGGAAAATGGTACAGTTGCCATCTGGATCATCGGAAGAAGCTACATCGACTCGCAGATTATCATACCCGAAAAGAAAGGGAACTTTTCGTTTTCCCTTTCGGGCCGTGACACGCAGAAGCTGCCAACGGGACAGTACGCGTTTGTTATCCAGGATCCAGGCCCGGATGGGCTGCTGGATATCGAGTTCCGGGAATCGGCGGCCGGGAACATCACGCTCCTGTCCCGGGGCAAGACATTTGCCGATATCGGCACCCGCGATAACATTCGTTCAAGTATTGTCCCGACCCTCATCGACCTTTCATCATCCGGAGAGGCGAACACCGATGATGTCTTCACCGCCGGTTACTTTTATGTCGAGGATCCGATGGTGTTCTTTGACCAGGTGACCACTCCTTCAGAAAACCGTCTGCTCGGCCAGCTCACCGGCAGCTCCATTGTCTTTACCGGAACAACGAACCTCGCGGTGAACGATCTCCTGAGCGCTTCCATCAACGATGCCGGTTCAGATGCTCTCGTGACCTCAAAGAGAATACCCGTGACCCAGGGCACCGATCTGAACATCTGGTCATATACGCTCGAATCGCCCGGACTTCAGCCAGGAAACTATTATCTCACGATTGGCCCGGCCGATCCCCCGGCAACTGGTACACGGTCCGCAGTATTCAGCGTAACAAAAACCCTTCTGCCGACCCCGACACAAACCGTTGAAGGCGGGACGGTGAAGACACCCCAGTGGTTCGATCCGACGCTCCCCCTGTTCATCGTTGTCGGTATGCTGATCGTTTTAGGGGTTATCGCGTTTGCGATGTGGCGCAGGTAAAATTAAGCAGACAGACCGGAATGCCCGGCGGTTCCGATAATGATTCCCGCCCGGCGATTTCCCGTGCGGCCCGGATTTTTTGGCTTAAGGTGCATCTCCCGGGCTGCAGGCCGGATCGATGACGACCGGAAGAGGTCCGGATTTGCCGTCATCCGGTTTCCTGCACATGACGCTGTTCCGGGCGCCAAAGGCGAAGTAGACGCACAGCCCCGCCACCATCCATACGATGAACCGGAAGATCGTTATCCCGGGAAGCGTCACGGTGAGCGCGATACAGAAGACGATGCACAGGATCGGGACGACCGGATAGCATGGTGTCCTGAACGGCCGGTGGACATCCGGATAACTCCGGCGCAGGACGATGACACCTGCTGCAACAATGACAAACGAGGTTAAGGTCCCGATGTTCACGAGCTCAACGATAACGTTCAGGGGCAGGAGACCTGCGAGGAGCGCCGTTATCGCGCCGGTCAGGAGCGTGACAAAGACCGGGGTCCGGTATACCGCGTGGACCGCCGCGAAGACCCGGGGGAGCAGGCCGTCCCGGGCCATGGCATAGAAGATCCGTGTCTGGCCGTACAGCGTGACGAGCAGGACCGAGGTCAGTCCGGCGATAGCGCCGACCGCAACGAGGGCCGAGCCCCACGTAATTCCGATCCGGTCGAGCGCGAACGTCACCGGGGCGGCTACGCCCTCCAGCTCTGCGAAGGGCACGACCCCCGCGAGCACGGCGGCGACCGCGAGGTACAGGACCATCACGATCACGGCCGAACCGATGAGGCCGATCGCCATGTTCCGCTCGGGGTTCTCGATCTCTTCGGCCGCGGTCGTGACCGCATCGAACCCGATGTACGCGAAGAAGACGATCGCAGCACCGGAGAGGACACCTCCCCAGCCGAACGGCAGGAACGGCGAGAAGTTCGCCATATTGACGGAGCCCGATGCGAGATACAGGAACAGGAGTATGACACCGAGCTTGAGCACAACGATGACCGAGTTGATCCGTGCGCTCTCTTTCACGCCGATGATGAGCAGCCCGGTTATGGCGAGGATGGCGATGACCGCCGGGAGATTGATGATCCCGCCTTCGACCCCGGGCGGGTTCGCAAGTGCCGCAGGGAAAACAAACCCGGCATGGCTCGACAGGCTCGAGACGTAGCCGGACCAGCCGACCGCGACTGCCGATATCGCGAACGCATATTCGAGGATCATGGTCCAGCCGATAATCCATGCCCAGACCTCCCCGAGTCCCGCGTACGTATAAGTGTACGCACTCCCCGCCGAAGGGATCATGGCCGCAAGCTCGGAGTAGCACATCGCTGCAAAGATCGCGACGATGCCGGCCACGAGAAACGCGAGGACAACGGCCGGCCCCGAGTAGTCCGCAGCTGCGACACCGGTGACGACAAAGATCCCTGCGCCGACCGTGGCGCCGATCCCGAGAAGTACCAGTTCGGAAGGCTTGAGCACCCGGCTGAGCTCGCTCTGCCCCTTGCACTCGCGGATCGTCTCCATCAGCGGTTTTTTCCGGAAGCAGGTTTCGGCAATCTGGCGCAGCGAAGGGAGGTTCACGGTCGTTATCGTTCCTGGTTTTTGTCTTGCACCGTCAGCCTTCATATGCTCCCTGAACCCGGTTCCGGAAGCTGCTGTCCTGGCCTTTTGGTGGGGTGATTATACAAAAATCAGGCCCGGGCGCGGATAACGCTGGCGTTGAGTGAAAATTTTTCTTCGGTTATCGCCAGCTTTTCAGGCCGGGAAAAACCGGGGAAACCTGTCAGAAAGTGTACAAACACAAGAAAAAAACAAGAAAAAATGCGCAAAAAAAGCGTGCCGAAAAGAAAAACATGCCGGAAAAAAGAACCCCGGCCCGGAAATTTTCTTATGTTCCCCTTCTTCCGGTCAGCACTACGAACATCCGGTTACGGTATACCACGTCAACGTCCGAAAACCCGGCGTCCCTCAGCCAGCTGAGCTGGGCCGAGAGTTTTGCGTTCCGATCGAGCGAGTCCCGTCGCTTCGAAACCTCCGCCCGCTGTTCATCGCTGAGGGGCCCGGATTTCAGGAACGAATCCCAATACTCCATGAACATTTTGTCGAGTACCGCCGTCTCACCTGTGGCCTGGTCCGCGTTCACGAAGATCCCGCCCGGATTCAGGATCCCATGGATGCGGCGGCAGAGCCCGGCCTTCTCTTCGTCCGGGAGATGATGAATGGAGAGGGCCGAGCAGACGACATCATATGTCCCGCCAAGATCCACGTTCCGGTAATCACCCGTGATGTACCGGACATTTTCCCGGCCCGCAAACCGCTGCTTTGCGACCGCGAGCATCTGTTCCGCAAAATCGAGAAGGGTCAAGGAAGCGTCCGGGTATCTTTCCACCATGAGAGCGGAGAGCAGCCCGGTGCCGGCACCGATGTCAAGGATGCGGGGGGATGTGCCCGGCCATGCGGCGGCCCAGACTGCTGCGCCATAAAACTCGTTCATCCCCGGGATGATCCATCGCCGCTGGGAATCATACCGTCCTGCTATCGTGTCGAAGGCGTCCCGGATGTGCTCCATCTGATCAATCAACCTTCTTTCCTCATTGTCCGGGATGAATAAATAAATCGCGGAATAATTCCGGGAACTATTCCCGGGCAGGGATTTCCATCCATTCGCCCGTCATCATCGTTGCGCCTTCGTCCTCATACAGGCTCGCCCGCCTCTGCAAATTGCCGAGCATGCAGGTGGTGATGAGCGGACCGGTTAGCACGTGGACGTATCGCTTCGACTCATCGCCCGGCCGGGGCTCGAAGCTCACGATGAAATCCTGGCCGTTGCTGAGTGTAGTTGTGAGTATGCGTGCCAACGTTTCCGGTGAGAGAGGTTTCGGTTTCTTCCGGGACTTTTTCGCTGGTGGCATGAGGGAAAATATTGCGGGGGATGTCTTAATAGTTTCACGAAAAAATGGGAACTCTTAATACACTTTTTGGGAATGATCCCTTTTGAGATGCGGAGTCGAAATATGCGAGGTCGAAAAAAATTCAAAAAAAAATATTCTCTAAAATGGCTCGGTAATTTCTGTGACACTTACATAGGCGACCTTCTCTCTCCTCCAAGGCGAGGTCCCCTTGACCTCTTCAGGGATGAGCGTCGCTCTTATTTCGGGCCAGAGAATATAAGCCGGAATGGGGAACCCCCTGTTGTGGTATCGGAGCCGGGCAAATCCTGATATGGGTGCGACGCCTTAACTGCCGATAAGCGAGGGACTGCGATGCTCAAGAGCCACGAACTCCTCCTGAAATTCCGGCACGATGCCCGGTTCGACTTCGCAAAGCTCCGGGTATGTTACGTGGATCGCGGCGCTCCACACGACTGCTCGTGCGCTGACGGCCGGGAGATCCCGGTCCTCGAAGCGTATTATTTCGAAGTGGCCTCAGCGACCGGTTTGAAATATATCCCGTACCACCGGATCCGGCTTATCCTCTACGCCGGGGTCACGGTCTGGGAACGCGCTGAACCCGCCCGGCCTGATCCGGTAAAAAAATAACCGGTAAGGATCCGGCGCCTGCGTCGCGGTCCGGAGTCCTCGTACAAACCAGACCTTTTTCACATACACTCATAACCTTACAATTCAATGAACAGGAAGATGGCCGTGTCTGTTATTCTCTTCGTTACTCTCCTTGCGCTTGTGATGCTCACCGCGAATTATTTTCCCGCCGGCTTCGGCCGCCCCGTCCCTCCTCCCGCACACGCTCCTCCTGCCGGGAATCCGGTGGGGCAGGCTCCCGGACCTGAACCGGTCCAGGCACACTACGCGCCCGGTGAAGTGACGTCCCGGTGCGATGCCGCGATCGCTTCTGCGAACACGACCCTGGACGCGATCGCTGCAACGCCGCAGGACAAGCGGACCACCGGCACCACGCTCCTCGCGTTCGAGCAGGCCATGGCCGATTTCTCCGACAGGACCATGCCGCTCACGATGACGAGCTACGTGTACCCGGACCCAGGCGTTTCTGCCGAAGGCTCCGCATGCGAGCAGAAAGTCGCCGCGTTCAGCGTCGGGGTCTATGCCCGGCGCGACCTCTACGATGCGGTCCGGAATGCGACGCCTCGCAATGCGGACGAAGCCCGGCTCTCCACGATGACGCTGCGCCAGTTCATCAAAAACGGCCTCGCACTTCCCGATGACCGGCTCGCAAAAGTCCGGGCAGCAAAAGAGCAGCTCACCGTGCTCGAGAACCAGTTCTCAACAAACCTCAACAACGACAACACGACCCTTGAGTACACCGGATCGGAGCTCGCGGGCGTCCCGGCCGAAGCCCTTGCTACGTTTAAGAAAACCGGTGCGGGGACGTACATTGTCACCACCAAGTACCCGGATTATTACGCGGTCATGCAGAACGCAGCAGGCGGCGACACCCGGAAACGGATGTACTTCGCGTTCGTTAACCGGCAGGCTGACGCGAATACAAAACTTCTCGAAGATGCGATCGTTCTCCGGCAGCAGATCGCAACCGAGCTCGGTTATGCCACGTGGGCGGACTACCGGCTCGATGGCCGCATGGCGCAGACCAAAGGAAATGTGATCGACTTCCTCGCATCGCTCAAAGCCCCGCTCAGGGCAAAGACGCAGGACGAGCTCGCTGAGCTTCTTATTGTGAAGAAAGGGATCGAGCCCGGCGCGACCGAACTGTTCCCCTGGGACGTGATGTACCTGAATGAACAGCTGCGGGTGCAGAAGTACGTGATTGACAGCGAAAAAGTCCGGGAATATTTCCCGCTCGACCGGGTGACCAAAGGGATGTTCGACCAGTACGGTCCCCTGCTCGGGATCCGGTTTGTCGAGCAATCGAACGCATCGGTCTGGGCACCGGGTGTCCGGCTGTACCGGATCGAGAACGCGACCGGCAGCACAACGATCGCGTACATGTACCTCGACCTCTTCCCCCGCGACGGGAAGTACGGGCATACGATGATGTACCCGATCACAGGTGGTCGCGAGCTCAACGGGACCTACGCGGTCCCGGTCGCGGCGATCATCGGCAACATGCGGGCGCCGAACGGGGACGTCCCCTCGCTCCTCACGCACGATGATGTCGACGGCCTTTTCCACGAGTTCGGCCACGTGCTGCACCACAGCCTGACCCGTGCCCCGTACGCGAGCCTCTCGGGAACAAACGTTGAGTGGGACTTTGTCGAGTCACCCTCGCAGGCGCTCGAAGAGTGGATCTGGCAGCCGCAGGTGATCGAAGCGATCTCCGGCCATTACAAAACCGGTGAGAAGATGCCGGCCGATATGGTGCAGAAGATCATCGCGGCCCGCGACATGGACACCGGCATCACGTACTCCCGGCAGCTGATGATCGCAAGCGAGGACATGACGTTCCACACCGCGAACGGGCCGGTCGATGTGACGAAGGTCTCGAACAGCATGTACGCGGACATCATGGGACTCCAGCCGATCGAAGGCGGACACGAGCCCGCAACGATCGGGCACTTCATGGGCGGGTACGATGCCGGTTATTACAGCTATCTCTGGTCCAAGGTCTATGCGCTCAACATCTTCGACAAGTTCGAGCGCGACGGGCTGACGAACGCAACGACCGGCGCGGAGTACCGGCGCTGGATCCTTGAGCGGGGCAATATGGAGGATGGCACCGTTCTTCTCCGGGGATTCCTCGGGAAAGATCCAAGCGTGGATGTGTTCTACGAGAGGTTGCACATCAACGCGACGAGAGGGAAAGCGTAATTTTTTTCATTCTCTTACGCTGTTGACCGGGAAACCAGACAACGGACCAAAAAAATCCAGAGCTCCCGCAGGGACGCTCTTAATGATACGGGGAGTATATCCTGAATTTTCAAGGACATACTCCCGGTATATGAACATCATTTCTTCTGATAAACTGTGGGGGATGAGAATATTCCCGGGTCATCCAGCAGGCCCGGGCGTGATTCAGGTGCAATCACATGTACTCTACGAATGGTTGGGTAAGCCCAACACACAGAATAATCTTCGCGCAGTCCTAATAACCCGTCGTTGAGTGAAAATTTTTTTGCGGTTATTTTCTGCGGCTGGCTGACACCGCGTCTTTACCTGCGTGTACGATGTGGGGTAATACAGCTATCTTTGGTGCAACGCATATACGCTCAGCATCCTCATCGATAAATTATCAGAATTCTTTTCGAAAATTAGAGCATCCCCACCCCCTTCGGGGGTCGCTCGGCCGCCTCGTCGGGGCCTAGCTGGGCAAGGACCGAGAAAGAAATTTTCATTTACGGGGGTCAAGGGGCTCACCCCTTGGGTTGCCTCCCCCTCTGGGGGAGAGAGGGGGTCACTCTCGCAATTTTTCAATTTTCCGGATGAAAATATATTCATGAGATGATTTCTCTCTCCAAAAAAATGGATAAAAGATAGAGGATGTGTTAAGGGTACCGCATCGCATAATGCACGTACACATACTTATTTTATCGACTCAGCCAGAGATCTTCTCCAGCGTGGTGTTGTGCGATTGGATGCAGTGAGCGAACCTGAATCACCGGCCGGGGATCCGGATGCCCGTGCGGGAATCTGCGAAGCGGCCGGCAGGCTCGCGGTCGCCCGGACCAAAGGCGAGCTCGGCAAAATCCTGGCACGCGAGATCCACAACTATTCACTCTTTGATCTGCAGATCATCGGTGGCCGGCTCAACAGCGAGATCGAGAAGCTCCCGTCACCGTACCGCGAGAACATCCGGCCATTTTTCCGGGAGCAGCTCTTCGGGGCGCACCACCGGCTCCTCGCGATGGAGCGGACCCGTGAGTTCGATCGTCTGTCATCTCCCCTCAGGGATCCGGATTCGTTCCGGGATTTCTGCGCCATGATCGCGGAGGGTTGCTTCTCGTGGAATGACGCGAGCGAGCGCAACCCGTACTTCCGGAACCCGAAGAACCGGCTCTTCTACTATCTCATGGCAGCGTTCACGATGTTCGTGCTCGATGAGCCGGGCCACCCGGTCGGGATGCCGTTTCCCGGCGGGTTCACGGTCGAGAAGCGTGGTGCGGATTTCTATTGTCTGATCCGGGATAAGGAGAAGGAGATTCCGTGGTCGATCTGTAATTTTTGTCCGGCCCGGCAGAGTGAGGAAGGATAGAGCGCTGGGGAATTTTCGATAACAACATAAATTTTTTTACGCTCCTTGGTGTATCCTTTTCCTTAATCCCTTAAACGATGTGGAGTTTAAGCGATTGTAATAATTTTGAATCATATATTTGATTATATCATAAGCCTACATCTGAAATATGATTGATCCGAATAAACCTCTAAAGAGTCCCGATAGTGATAAACTTGGATATAAACTATTTTCTCAAGATTTGGCTCGCAATATTGTAAAAATGACCCCGTCAGATGGATTTGTTATTGGTTTAACGGGGCCTTGGGGAAGCGGCAAATCAACTTCGTTATTTTTTGTTGAGAGTTATCTAACTGAGCGAAAAAAAGAATTATCATTAAATGATGGAGAGATTCCTCTAATCTTACATTTTAATCCGTGGATGTTTTCTGGTCAATCTGATATAGTGATACAATTTTTTATTCAATTAAAGGAAGAATTTCCAAAATCTACGAGTTATGAAATTCTTTTTAAAATTCATCCGGATATTCTTAGCAATCTAAATACAATTTTTACAAAATTGACAGAATTAGCCATAGCTACAGGATTTCCAGATCCAACGTTTCTCCAAAAAATTATTATCTCGACAAAAGGTGCAATTGATCTAAGAAAAATTTTAGATGGATATATTTCACAAAAGAAAGAAACACAAAAAAACGTTCTCGGATTAAAAAAAGACATTGAAACTCTTCTGACGGATATTGATTTTAAAATCTTGATAATTATTGATGATATTGATCGATTAACCCAAGAAGAAATCAGACAATTATTCAGAGGGATAAAATCCCTTGCAGATTTTCCAAATTTAATTTATTTGCTTGCTTATGATGAATCGGTTGTCTTGGATGCACTAAAAGAAGTTAGCACGTCAGAATCGAACCAGAATAGAATTGAATTTGCTCGGAACTATTTAGAAAAAATTGTTCAATTCTCCATCCCACTTCCGACCCCGGAAAAGTGGTCACTGACTCAATATTTTGAGTCCGAATTAGATAAAATATTTGCTGGAACGGATTCTAATTACCTTGATCGAAAACATTGGAGGCAATCGTACTCAAATGGGTTATCGTATTTTTTGACAAATCCGCGAAAAGTGAAAAACCTTATAAATTCTTTAAAATTTTTATATCCTAGTGTAAAAAATGAAGTTAATTTTGTAGATTTCGTTCTGTTGGACTCGCTTCGGATTTTCAAACCTGAGTTATATCTGATAATTCGTGAGAATCCCCAATATTTTTTGCTCCAGCCGATTAAAGAGGCATGGGCTGGTGGTATCAAGGAAGATATATTCATAAAATTTCACGAAAAATGGATGAACGGATTATCGCAAAGTGATCAGAACCCTGTCATACGAATAATTTTCAATTTATTTCCTATAGTAGCCAACAAATTTAAACAAAAACGAGATTTGTCAGATGAAATTATCTTGTACTATGAATCCGATTCATTGAGTAAAGGAAGAATTTGTAGTAATGAAGACACGTTTTCAAAATATTTTAGATATACTTTGCAACCTTCCGATATTTCATTAAAAGATTTAAGATTTGAATTATCCTCTCAAATAGATCCTCAACACTATATCCAAAAATTCACATTCTTAATTAACCAAGAGACCGAGTCAGGTTGCACAAAAGCATCCGAATATCTTGAAAAATTAAGCGAATACTTAGATGAGACAACCCCTCCAGAAACGATTTCTGCAATCCTTAAAGCTTTTTTTAATATTGCAGACCAGTTAATGATTCTTAAAGATCACAAATCAAAAGGATTGGGTGCAAGAAAAAACGAAGATCTCATCATGGACATAACCGAAAAAGGACTTTTTTTGATCAATAAAGAAGAAAGAATGTTGTTATTAAAAAAGGAAATACAATCGGGGAAGTCGATTTCGTATATCTCTAAAATTATTTTGGAGATAAGTCCTTCAGATCGGTTTAAGGATTATCGTTTTCATTGGTGGCAAAGAAAAATTGTTGATGAACTTCAATCCCAACAATTAGAGAAATTATTCATGCGCAATCTTCAAGAAAATGTGAAGGATAATTTTGATCTTCTTGAACGGCCTTATATCGATACAATATTGTTAATATGGAGATTATTAACTCCCGACTTCGAACAAGAGAGTGGATTTATCAATGTTCCAGATTTCATTAATGACTTTATAACGAAAAAAGATCTTGTTATTGGGACAATTCTAAATGTGATGAATAATGGTTATTCGCAAAGTCTCGATTTATCTTCTTTTATTCCGGAAATTTCAAAAGAACAATTCATAGAAATAATAAAGAACGCACTCGAGTTCGAAATTCTAAGGACGCATGAGGAAGACATAAGTTTAGGAATGTCTGGCGAAAATATAAAGAAAGTTGAGATGTTTCTCAACCCTGAAAAATAATTTGCAATCAGGATTCAACGCATCAAATATCCTCGACTCCTAACCCCACCTTTATTTCCAATATTCCGCCCATTCAGACCTCATCTCCCTGAGCCCCCTCCTCATCCAATCCGGGCCCTATACGGCCCTCGTTTCTCGGAAACCCCTCCCGGAAACGCCCGCAAAATGCCCGGATTCGGCCCTCCCAAAAAAGTCTATGGAAAGTGCCCTGATTGAGAAAATACCCAATTAACCGCGAGAAAAATGACCCCCGGGAGCTGAGCTTCTTTCGATCTTACCCCTCCGGCACCCCATTTCACGGGAGATCTGCCAAAGAAAGTGCCTCTGTGGCCCTCCAATAAAGTCGGGGGTAATTGTGGGTATTCTGGCAAAAGACGGCAGCATTATGGAGATCGTTCCGCCCAGGGATCCGACCGTCGTAACCCGGTTTCTCCGTCGGAGAATGATCCTCCGGAGGAGGGGCGTCCCGGCAGGATTATCGCTTTTACAAATTGAGCCTCGATTGGGAAAAGGAGCGTTTTAATGGCGATTTACAAATGGCTTCCCTGATCATGCGATCCAAAAAGTGCCTTATTCACGATAATTACCAGCTATAAACATCCGGGAACGCCCGCAAAATTGCCCGTTTTGTGATTTTACCCCGGTCACGAAAACTGCGCTAATAGGACCTAATTACGTGGCCGATCGGGTATTTTTTCGTGCTCCAGGTCGGTTCCGTGACGGCCGGATCGGGCGATCCGGGGACTCCGGAGCGGAACCGGGAGATCCGGTACGGGCTGGCAAATGAACGCACGAGGACACGAGCGCAAAACCTGTTCGTGCCGGTTGCGAAACTGTTTTTAATATTTTTTCCGGAAGTTTTTGCCGATGCAAAAGGGATCGATCCATATTTTTCAAAAAATTTTTGGGTTTGATTTTTTGGGTTTGATCTTTCGGGATTGATTTTTTGGTTTAATCTTTTTGAAAAACAAATTCGGGAACTTTTGAATTAAAAAACAGATTTGAAAAAAAAATGCAGGAAAATGTTCCGGTGTCTTCCCGCAAACATTAAAAAAAAAATTCCGGCCCGGCCGGCTCACTCACGCTTCATCTTCTGCGTCTCGAGTTTCCCGTTGCAGAAAACTTTCACGGTCAGCTCGGCGCCATTCTTGTGGAACGCACGCAGCCGGTCATCGTAGACCTTCTGCACGTGCCTGAGCTTGTTCTTCGCGAAATAATCCCGGATGAATTCGAGGAACGCGAGCTCCTGCCGGAGGTATGCCTCCTCGTACTCCTTGGTCTCTTTCGCCATCGCGTCGCACGTCTCTTCGGGAATCTCCTTTTCGTACTCCCCGTGCTCGTCAACACCCGCGACCTGCCGCCAGTCGACTTTGCCGTGCTCGTCCAGCTCGCGGTGGAGCATGTACGGGTAGATCCGGCAGATTGAGAACCGGCGATCGTAGATCCTGCACCGGCCGTTCTCCAGGAAATAACAGGTCCCCACGTCATCCTTCTGGGATTTGAGCGCATAGCCCGAGACGTAGAAGACGCCGTTCTGGTCGCAGAACTCGGGGAAGGGCGCCGGTTCGAGCGCCGCGGGATCGATCTCCTTTACAGCCGCTGCGTCCTTGTCGAGCAGGAAGACGTGGCCGTTGAACGCACGGGTGCAGCACTTCCCGCAGAGCGTGCACGAGAAACCGACATCCTTGATGACGGCGGCGAGGTCTGCTTCTGGGTACGCGACGAGCTCTTTGATCTCTTCTGCTGCCGCTGCGATCCGGATCGGTATGGGAATCAAGGAAATGAAAATCACCACAAAAATGTTTGGTACTTATTGGGCAGCGTCCCTTATGGCCTTTGTGAGGACTTCCGGTTCATCGGTCCCGAGCCTCAGGGTCGTGCCGCTCACGAGCAGGAGCTCGACTGCATCTCCGCCCGCGATATTGTAGAGCCATCCGTGGGGCGTGAAGTGGACGCCCCAGCCATAGTACCACGGGTTCTTGACGGGAATCGCAGACGCGATCTCTGCGAGCCGGATCCTTTTCCGGATGACCGGGAGGGGACCGAAGTGCATGACGAGCTCGGCCTGCGTGAGCTCGATGGTCATCGTGCTGAAGAGCGCAAGGCAGATCAGGAGTCCCGCCGCAACGATGACGAGCGGCAGGAACATCCCGACAAAGACGAGCGAGAGGATGCCGATCCCGCACGCGATGATGACCGCGTAGATCTGGAGCATGGCAACCTGGGTGTGCTGGTACCGGCTCTTTCCCGGGCCGGGCATCGGGGCCCCGCTCCCGTCCGAAGACGGTGCCGTCCCGCCATGGTAATTTGCCGGTGCTTTTCTCTCCGGCATGTGCATGCTTTTTGCGTGCGGGCACCAGCCGGCACGGCGCCGGAAATATTCTGAAACGCGGGACATCATAGGAGTGCTTTCACCTTTGCAAACAATTCTTCTGCCATCTTCGTCGGGTCCGCGGTGCGTTTGATCTTCAGGCCGAGCTCGGTCGCGTAGTCCCAGAGCAGCTCGATGCACTCCGTGTACCGCTGGCAGGAGCCGCAGTCGCCATCGTGTTCGTACCAGACTTGGACGCCGTGCTTTGCGGAGACAAAGATGATCGCTGCGGTGCGGAACGGGACCGACCGGCCGAGCAGGATTCCCCTCCCAGGGCTGATCTTCTCGATCGCAATCTGGTTGGCGTTTGCCATCTCGCGGAGAGTGGACTCCACCTTCTCATCCATCACGAGCAGGGCGTGCGAAACCGCCTGCCGGGAGATGCCGAGCCGGGTCGCGATCGCGATGTTCGAAACCCCGCTCCGCCGCATCGTCCAGAACCCGAATTGCTTGTCGTTCGTGGGCAGAAGCATACGTCAATAGTTGAGTGTTGACCCTAAATACATTTTCAGAAAAAACTTGCCGGTTTTTTTTAAAAACCGGTCAACCGGCTGTTCCCGCGGTCCGGAAGATTCCCGGGTTATCCGGCGATTTGAATCGCAAAGCGGGATATTTTTCGTTGTAAAAATCGTTTAGAAAAAATGCATTCCTGAAATTCCAAAAAAGGGTTAGTTGTAGGATCTGAAGGGGATGTAGTTATCAAAGATTTTTACCTGTCCGCTGTTGGGGGTGTATACCCAGACCTCAGCCCGGTCGTTGTTGCTGGTGGTTCCCGGAAGTGAGACGGTCTTGCCTACGGTGAGTGGCTGGGTCATTGTTGCCTGTTCGACAACCCCATCCGAGCGGGTGACCTTGAGGAGGATCTGGGGAATAACGTTCATGCCTTTGCCACCGTTGAATGTCGCAACGATCTGCGGGTTGATGGCTTCGCCATTGCTCCTGACCTGGACATCGACTGCCCATACGGACTGGAGTGTCTCGGTCGGGCCGGGCGTTGTTGACAATGTTGTCGGAACCGGCGTCGCAGCCGTAGTTGCGGCGGCAGTCTCAACCGTTGTCGGGACCGTTGTCGTTACCGGCTGGGCGGCCGGCTGGGTGCAGCCGGCTGCGAGTACGAGGACAGCGCACAGCATGAGTGCGGATGCAATAATCAGAACTTTTTTCATACCGCAAAATTCAACGGGAGGGTATTTGAGGATTGTGTCGTTTTCGATCCGGCAATTGCTGGTAATTTTGTTTTAAGCGGCGAAAAAGAATATTCGAAGAACCCCCCGCGCCAATCCGGATAAAAACGATTATCAGATTCGGTGATTCAGGAATAACCATGGATGAACATCACGTGATAAAATGGAAATCGATGATCGGTCTGGGGGTTCTCTCGGCCCTCGTCGGGATCTTCGTTCTCTTCCTCCCCTCGTTTGCCGCGACGCTGTTTGTCGTGATCGCCGGCATTTCGATCCTCATCCTCTCTGGCATTCTCCTTGCCGAAGGGTTGTTCATCGACACCGAAGGAATGTCGAAGTGGGCCGTGTTCGGCCTCGGGATAATCGGGATCCTCATCGGCCTCGTTGCGATCGTGCAGCCATCGTGGCTCATCCTTGCGGCAGGGATTGTCTTCGGGATTTACTTAATCATCTTCGGCATCGCGGAGGTGGTTGTCGGGATGTCGATCCACGATGACGATATGATCCGGTCGGTCGTTATCGTGATGGGTGTTGCCTCGATCATTCTTGGCGTGCTCATCCTGCTTAACCCGGCCATGACCATCGGTATCCTCGCGTGGCTGATCGGTCTCTTCCTCCTGATCTTTGGCATGATCCGCGTGGCCCACGGCTTTGCGCTGCGGAGTGCCGAGATGAAGATGACCGTGAAACACCTGTAATTTTTTTTTATTGCATTTTTTTGTGAATGTTTGTGCAACTATCTCATATTCGATTCCTGCCCGTACGTGGGATATCCTGAGAGCATCCTTAGGCCGGGACTTTTTGCGTCAGTTAAACAAACCACGCGAAGGACTCCGGCATGAACGTCCCGCCCGGGATTTCCCGGAGAGCCATTCCTCTTTTCTTCGTGGTCCCGCTGTTCCTGCGCCAAAATTAAATATACATACATACACAGAGCTGATCATGGCCACGAAGACGATCAGCATCACCGAGGAAGCGTACGAGCGGCTGCGGGCACTCAAGAAAGACGAGAAGACGAGTTTCTCGGATGTCATCGTGAAGTATTATCCGGTGAAGCGGAAATTATCCGATGTGCTTTCGGAGATCGGCGATTGCACCGGCCTTGCGGATTCCGTGGAGACAGCGTCCCGCGGGATGCGGAAATCGAAGCTGCGCGAGGCCAGGTTCTAAAATGCCTGTTGCCGATACGTCGTTCATTATCGATGTCATGCGCCGGGACCCTGCGGCGATCCGGCTCTATGAAGGGTACGAAGAGCAGGGCACTGCCCTTTTCACCACCGCAGTCACCGCGATGGAATTGTATAAGGGAGCGTACGCTTCAAAGGACAGCAGGAATGTGGAAAAAGTCAGAAATATTCTTTCCCTGTTCACCGTTCTTCCGATCGATAATCCTGTGTACGAAGCGTTTGGAAGACTTGCAGCCGGTTTGTCTCTTGCCGGCAATCCTGTCGGGGATTTTGATGAAGCGATTGCGGCAATCGTGTTGTGTGCCGACGGCGAGATCATCACGCGGGACCGGCACTTCCAAAAGATTCCGGGACTCAAGGTAACCGGGTACTGATACCGCTGGTGAAAAGAGTTTTATCCGGGGAACGATTTTTTCCGGTCAGCCGGCTCTTACATGAACCTGATCGGGTTTTATGAGAACGGGAATGTTTGTTGTGGTTTGTCCTGCTGGTAAATAGTTATTGAGACTGTCGTAACCCCGTGAGTTTTGCGTTCCGGGTTCCCAGTACGGACGCACTCGTTCGTGGTTGACAGATTGGATTCTCCGGGAGGTTTGGCGCTCGGACGGGGCTCCGCCCCACAGCCTGAGTGGGCTTCCCATAGCGAGAGACGGTTTTACGAAAAACGTTTGAGAATCGCGGGAGTCACCCTCGCAATCATGAAAGAAAAAAAATATTTTTGCAAATCGTTTTTAAAATCGGGATGCTGAAAATAATTTTACGAACGGGTGAATTGGTGCCGGATCAAATTCATAACTGGCTGTCGCGATAATTAAAAAATTTGAAAAATATTTTTGCAAATCCATTTTCAGATCGCAAATCCCGGAAATAATTTGCCCGAGCTGCTGAGCCGTTGCCGGATCGAACACCCGCGTGATCGTAAATCCTGTAACCGCAACCAACACGCTCCTGAAAATTTTTTCCGTGTTCGTTCTTACCCGGTGCATCGATCCATGCATCGGTCCCGGTGTGTCGGTCCTCCGGTATCCCGGGATCCTCTTTCGACCCTGCTTCCCGGTTGCGGGATTAATGCCAATTACTGTCAATTCCAACCGACGTGCAATGTTCCCGGATCCGGGTTATTACTGTCGCGCTTTCACGAATTACTGGTTCATTGACCCGGGAACCGGGAGAAACCGGGCCCGATACAGGCACCGATTGCAAAGTCATGGATCGACCTCCCGATGACATCCCGAAGCAGGACTGGACAGGCTTTTTGCCAGATGTTCAACTGCTAATTACGTTTCTGAATTTCCGACGTGAAATTTTCCGATCCGGAGGGTATTACTGTCGCTTTTTCGCGAATTACCGTGTCCCGGAAGGAGGGAAGAGAGGAATCGGAGCCCTGTGAGGGCCCCGATCGGTTAATGTCCCGGGACAGCGTTTTACGAGCCCGGTTATGCCTTCACCGGCCCGGTTCCCAGGAGCCGTCCTTCCCGGTCGATCTCAAAGACATTGTCATTCTCGATCCGGAAGAACCGCCAGGCCCCGTGCCGGGACCGGAGCCAGTGTCCGGGCTGGACCGTGCGGTCATGGCAGACGAAGTGGAGCCAGCGGATATCTCACGACAATCCGGAACTCTTAAAAAAAATATCGGTAATGCAAAAAAAATTAAAAAAAAAATGATGGCCCCTCGCCACCACAATTCCTTACTTAATCCGGAGCCGCTGCCCGTTTCTCATGAGATGGATATTCCTGTTGGACTCATACCCGAGATCCACGGCAAAGTCCGCATAGCCTGCGGTCATTTTCATATCTGCATGGGCCGGGATGATATGCTCGGGCTGTAACATCTCGATAAATTCGAAATGGTCTTCCCGGTACGCGTGGCCGCTCACGTGCAGGTCCTCGAAGACCCGTGCGCCGGCTTTCTTGAGATACTGTTCGATGACGTACCGCTGGCCGTAGTTCATCGGGTTCGGGATCACGTTGGCCGAGAAGAGCACCTTGTCGCCCTTGTTCAGCTGGTACGGGGTGTCGCCGAGCGCAAGACGCGTGAGGATCGACCCGGGTTCGCCCTGGTGCCCGGTGACGATGGGCAGGTACTTCTCCTTTCCATCCTTCATCATCATCCGCATCACCCGGTCGACGGTCTTCCGGTCCCCGTAGACGCTGGAGGTCTCCGGGAACGTGACATATTTCATCTGTTCGGCGGTCGTGGAATATTTCTGCATCGAGCGCCCGAGGAAGACCGGCTTCCTGCCGATCTCGTGTGCGCATTCCGCGATGGTCTTCACCCGCGATATGTGCGATGAGAAGGTCGATACGATAATCGCACTCTTGTCGTCTTCGAAGCTCGTGATGACGTCCCGCACGAGATCGCGGGCGATCCGCTCGCTGGGGCACCGGCCCGGTCGGTGGATGTACGTGCTCTCCACGATGAGAGCGAGCACGCCCTCTTTCCCGAGCTGCCGGAACCGTGCAAAGTCCGGGGGCAGGCCGATGACCGGCGTCCGGTCGAACTTGAAGTCGCAGGCATAGACGATCGCACCGTGAGGGGTGTGCAGCACCGGGGTCACAGTATCGATGATCGAGTGCTGCGTGCGGACAAATTCCAGCACAAGGTTCTGCGAGAGCGTGTACCGCTGCCCCGCGCTGAGCGCGAAGAGCTTGTTCTTTGCGTCAAATTTTCTCTCGCCCGAGATCTGCTGCCGGATCAATTCGGTTGCGTAGGGGGTCGCGATGATCGGGCAGTTGTACCGGTGCGCAAGTTTCGGGATGGCCCCGATATGATCGAGGTGCCCGTGCGAGCAGACGATCGCCTTCACGGTCCCCTCGACCTTTTGCAGCACGGTGTCGTCCGGGATCGCCTTGATCTTGATCAGGTCGAGGGAATGCATCTCGTCGACTTCTGCATCCTCGTGGAGCATCAGCTGGTCGAGCCGGAGCCCCATGTCAAAGATGACTATTTCTTTTCCGCAGCGGACGGCGGTCATGTTCCGCCCGACCTCGTCGTATCCGCCCACGGCTATTATTTCTATTTCCATTTTGTGTTGTATCTCCTGTTTTTTCCTGATTGTTCAGATGCGGATTTTTTCGATCCGTTATGGTATCGCATATATGATTGCGTTTTTTGTCCGTATTGGCCGGATCAGCTTGTCGCCGGATCATCCCGGGTACGCCGGGAAAATATCCGCATTTGAGCCCTCTTCGACTAAATCGGCGAAGTTCCCTTAGATATCGTGCCGGGTAATCGCCCGGAACGGTAAGGGATACATGGGCCTCACCACGTGACCGTGGATCATCCGGACCCTGTGCAGGCACCGGAATCTTTTTCGCTGGTGCCTTTCTTCGATGGCATGGTGCCATCGTCCGCATGGATTCCTGCACTGTTTCCCGCGCAGGCCGTTCCGGATTGTTGAGATGATATCCGGAACCTGAGTCTAAAGTACATCGCTCGGCAGGTACATCAACCTTTGTCTTATATCATGGGGAAAGATCAGCGCAACCGCTTTTTTCCGGCCGTTGTATAGCAGTTCTCTCTTACTTCGTGATTTCCCGGTCTCCGGTTTTTTGTCCGGACCTCTTGGCAAAAACATTCTCTTAAGAATGGGTGATTCATTTGAGTGAGAGAAAAATCAAAAATTTTCTAACACCGACGGGTTGAAGAAATTTTTTCCGGCGATTGAAACAACAAAAAAGAACGAAACTACTAATAAGCTCACACTTTTGCATAAAATTAAAAAATTATTTCTGAATTTTGTAAGCCGTTTTTACGAGAGGTTTGGCACTCAACGGGGCTCCGCCCCACAGCCTTCGCGGGCTTCCCCGGTCGTACCTTGCACAACACGCATTAAAAAAGTTCAGCCAGCTATGGTACCGACACGTATCCGGCTGATAATGAACTCATCGTCAAGCGGAATCTCCTTATGATCTTCTTTCAGGCAGGAGATATGGAGCTCGATCGCTTCCTTTGTGTTTGCGATCGTCTCCTCAACGGACTCTCCCTGTGAAAAGCAACCGGGTAGAGCCGGAACTTCGGCCCAGAACCCACCTTCCTC
>Ga0187810_10000051_pt1 | contig 54563 bp, 52 predicted proteins | sample NC_wetland_sal_i_9_FD_132963 | JGI IMG/M metagenome (GOLD analysis project Ga0187810, IMG submission 132963) | Wetland sediment microbial communities from Neuse River Estuary, North Carolina, USA - ASW_5 | ecosystem: Environmental > Aquatic > Freshwater > Wetlands > Sediment | place: USA: North...
GGAACGAACGCACCTCTGGTGGACCGGTTGTGGCGCCAGCTGCATTGCCGGGTAGCTAAGTGCGGACGAGATAACCGCTGAAAGCATCTAAGCGGGAAACTCACCTCAAAACCAGGTTTCGCTCGAGAGCCGTGGAAGACGACCACGTTGATAGGCCGGGTGTGTAAGTGCAGCAATGCATTGAGCTTACCGGTCCTAATCGCTCGATTGGCTTGAACGCCAGCACCTCGTTCCATGTCTGGTAAGAAGCCCAGACAATAGTCTCAGCTCTGAGTGTCGTATGAAGTTCTGTCCTTAGCCGGACTGGTGATCCTAGCGGAGGAATTCCACCCGATCCCATTCCGAACTCGGCCGTTAAAGCCTCCAGCGCCTATGGTACTGCGGCACAAGCCGCGGGAGAGTCGGTCGTCGCCAGTCCTGCCAAGGACAGAACAGCCTTCACAACTTCAAGCAAAGCCCCGGACGCGCGAGCGCCCGGGGTTTTTTGTTTTACGCCGACGCCAGTGCTTGATTCCAAATGTTCCTGACTATTTTCCACGAGTGATCAGACTCGCGGCGAAGGATATGCAATCCCCTGAACCACGGCGTCGCCGTCTGCGCGCCGTCTGCTCGACGCATAACCCTCCAATGACATCTATAGTCGTGCCAAGCCCAGTCACCAACAACGACAGTCTCGCCATGGAGGTACTGGAGGGACCGCACGTCATACAGGAAAAGAAACTCCTTCAACCAATCCCTGAGTTCCGCTCCGCTCTTTACTTCCAGATTTGGCGCTATCATTACGCAGTCGTCTGAGAGAAGAGCGAAATAGCGCGCGAAGTTACCCTCTGCGATTGCGTTATTTTCCTCTTCCGTCACCTCGACAATTTGAGCGCGTTCGGCGTGTCCCGACATGGCCGTTCTCCTCAACAAGTGTGCTATTTTTCCATTACTTCCTCACCGCCTCCTCCAGCGCCATGCGGATGAAGCGCTGATAGGGCAGGCCGGCGTGCTTGGCGCGTTTGCGCACGGCATCGAGCAGTTCGCCCGGCAGGCGCAGGTTGACCGTCTTGTCCTTCGGCTTCAACTCGAAGCGCACGAACTCTCCGCCGGAAAGGTCGTACACGGACAGGTCGGCCGTATCGACGAACCGCTCCGCCTCCCGGTCGCTCTTGAAGGTGGGCAGCTTCTTAAGCTTTGTAGCTTTTGGCATAGTGGTCCGCTTCCTTCTTGTGCATGTAATACGGACCTGCATGGGCTTTTACCCATGCCGGTCCGAGCGGCCGACCGGCCGCCGCGCCGGATGGCGCGAAAGCCTGCGTGGCGTCTGAACGCCCAACCGGCAATGAGTCTTCCTCATTGCCGGTTGGTATAACGCGCACTGATCGGCCGGCTCAGTCCGCCGCGCAGCGTGAAAACGATAAAAACGAGTCGTTTGTCTTCCGCTCGGCCGATCGCCTTGAACCGTTGTTCCGTCCGGGAATGCGCGGCATCCGGCAGTATCAGGACCGGCCGCGTGAACAAGCCCTCAATTGTTTCGATGGTCACGCCATGCTTTTCGCATTTGGCGCGGTTACCACCGACCCAATCGAAGCCCGCAAAGTCCATGTACGCCTGCGTTCGTAATTATATATACAAATGTATATACAAATGCAAGCACACACGAGGCCGCGGAAAACGGGCGCCTTCACAACTTCAAGCAAAGCTCCGGACGCGCGAGCGCCCGGGGCTTTTGTTTTGTCCGCTCCGCCTCACGATGGAAAACGCCCTTCGGCCCGATTTGTGCGGGAAGGTTTGTGACCGGATCGGCCGGAAGGCGGCAAAAACAAAGTTATCGCTGAGATGTCGCAGTGCTCACCCCACGGTTGCGATGTAGCGTGTGGGCCTGCTTTTTTGCCACCAGGGGGGCGTCATGTTTCGAAGAATCGCCATTGCCGCGATCGCGGCGGTGGGACTGAGCGGCTGTGCGACGATCGTGCAGGGCTCGACACAGACGGTATCGGTCACCACCAAGCCGGAAGACGGCGCCAAGTGCGAACTGAAGAACTCGCAAGGCACCTGGTATCTGACTTCGCCGGGCTCCGTGACGGTGCACAAGACCAAGACAGACCTGGAGATTTCCTGCAGCAAGGAAGGGGTTGGCAAGGGAACGGCCACGGCCAAAGCCACCTTCGGCGGCACGACCTTCGGCAACGTGCTCGCCGGCGGCTTGGTCGGCGTTGCGGTCGACGCGGCAAGCGGTGCGAACTTCTATTACAATTCGCCGGTCGAAGTGATCTTGACGGCGGACGGCACGCCGCCGCCTGCGGCCGCTATGGTCAAACCAGCCGACACCAAACCGGCCGACGCGAAGCCGGAAGCTGCAAAGCCCGCCGACGCCAAACCGGCTGAGACAGCGCCGGCCGAGGCAAAGCCTGCCGACGCCAAACCAGCCGCCGACGCGGCCAAACCCATTGCGCCGGCCAGCGGCGATGCCGCCAAGCAAACACCGGTAGCGCCGGCAACACTGCCGACCAATTAATCCCGCGTCAGCGCGGATCGCAGCCCCGCAGGGAAAACCCTGCGGGGCTTTTGCGTACCCTGCCGCCGTGTTCTGCGGCAATCTGTTCGATCACGCTTTCCCAATCGCCGCGATGCGGGCGCCTCCCGAATCCGCGCGGCGTCAAACCATCGCTTCCTGCCTCGGGCGGAGCCAATGGGGTAGGGCCGCCGCCAGGATCACCGCCCCCAGCACCAGCTCGATGACGGTGATGCTGCCGTTGAAGGGATTGTAGCCCTTGGCCGCCGGATTGAGATAAATGTGCCGGATCATCCAGATGCCGGCCGTATAGACGGTGACGAAAAGATAGGCGAGCGGCACCAGGCAGGTCAGCATGTAACGCCGCTTCTGCGACAGGCGCAGGATCACCGTGGCGCCGACGATCAGCCCCACCGAGGCCATCAGCTGGTTGGAAACGCCGAACAGCGCCCAGATCGAGGCGATGTCGCCCGAGGCCAACAAGTATCCCCACAACAGGCAAGCCAGGAAGCTGGTCGCCAGCATCCCCGGCACCCAATCGACCTTTTTCAACGGCGCGTAAAACGCGCCGCCCAGATCCTGCAAGAGATAACGGGCGATGCGCGTGCCGGAATCGACGGCCGTCAAAATGAACACCGCCTCGAACATCACCACGAACTGGAAGAAATAGGCCGCCAGGCTGCGGAACCAGGGCAGGGCGGTGAAGATGTTGGTCATGCCCACGGCCAGCGTCACGGCCCCGCCGGTGCGCCCGCTGAGATCGATGCCGATCTCCCGGATGAAGCGCGGCAGATCGACGGTGGCAAGACCCAGTTTGGTGAAGACGGCGGGAGCGGCGTTGATGGCGAAATAATCCTCGGGATGCAGCGAACAGGCCGCCACCAGCGCCATGACGCCCACCAGGCTCTCCATCAACATGCTGCCGAAGGCGACCGGCAGGATGTCGCTCCATTTGTCGATGATCTTCGGCGTCACGCCGGAGCCGACAAAGGCGTGGAAGCCCGAAATCGCCCCGCAGGCGATGGTGATGGAGACGAAGGGCCAGACCGGCCCGGCGATCACCGGCCCGCCGCCGGCAAATTGCGTCATGACGGCGGGGAAATGGATGGCGGGATTGACCAGAAGCACGCCCGCGATCAGCGCCGCGAAGACGCCCACCTTGATGTAGCTCGACAGATAACCGATGGGCGTCAACAGCAGCCACACCGGCAGCGCGCTCATCAGGAAGGCATAGACGGGCAGGATGAAACTCAGCGTCTGCTTGTTGAGCAGCAGCCATTCGCCCAGCAGGGTGTGCTTGACATAAGGCCCGGCCAGCACGCCCGCGATTGCCGCCGCAACGGCAATTGCCGTGGCCAGCTTCGAGACGCCCCGGTAATGCTCGTTGAGCCCCAGGGCGATGGCGATGGGCACGATGGCGAAGACGGCGAAGGTGCCCCAGGGGTTCTGCTCCAGGGCATTGACCACCACCATGGAAAGCCCGGCCATGGTCACGGTGATGATGAACAGCATGGCAAGCCCGGTACAGGCCCCCGCCAGCGGCCCCAGCTCCGCCTTGGCCACTTCCGATAAGGAAAGCCCGCGCAGTTTCATGGAAGCGAACAGCACCACGCTGTCGTGCACCGCCCCGCCGATCACCGCCCCCGCCAGCAGCCAGACGAAACCGGGGAAGAAGCCGAACTGCGCCGCCAGCACCGGCCCCACCAAGGGCCCCGCCGCCGCGATGGCGGCGAAATGCTGGCCCGCCGTGGCCCATTTGCGGGTGGGCACGTAGTTCTTGCCGTCCGCGAACAGATGCGACGGCGTCGGCCGGCTGTCGTCGGCCTTCAGGATTTTGCGAACGAAGAAGACGCCATAGGTGCGATAGGCGACGGCCAGGATGCACAGCGCCGCCACGACGTATCCCAGAGCATGTCCCATGCGAGCCCCCCGGCTTCAGGGATTCGCTCTATACGCCCGTGTGGGCCGCCCCGCCATTTGCCGTTTTGCCGTCAGTTCCCCTTTTCGACCTCGCCGCCCTTCATCACGAAGCTCACATGCTCCAGCAGGCGCACATCGGCCAGCGGATCGCCCGCAACCGCGATCAGATCGGCATAATGGCCCGGCGTCAGTTCGCCCACCTTGTCCTTCCAGCCCATCAGATCGGCGGCGTTGAGGGTGGCGGCGCGCAGCGCGTCGATGGGGTTCATGCCCCATTCCACCATCTTGGCGAACTGTCTGGCGTTGTCGCCGTGGGGATAGACGCCCGCATCCGTGCCGAAGGCCATCTTGGCCCCGGCTTTCCAGGCCTTGCGGAAATTTTCGCGCTGCAAGCGGCCGATTTTTTTCTCCTTCTCGATGGATTCCGGCAACATGCCGTTCTTGAGGCCTTCGGAGAGGATGAAATCGTCGTTGTAGATGTCGAAGACGAGGTAGGTGCCGCGCGCCTTGGCCAGCTTGATGCCCTCGTCGTCGATCAGGCTGGAATGCTCCACGGAATCGACGCCCGCCAGGATGGCGTCCTTGATGGCCTGGGTGCCGTGGGCATGGGCGGCCACCTTGCGGCCCAGCTTGTGCGCTTCCGCCACGATGGCCTGCATCTCTTCCAGGGTGAGCTGCTCGGCCCCCGCCGCATCGCCTTTCGACAGCACCCCGCCCGAGGCGCAGATCTTGATCAGATCGGCGCCGTATTTGATCACCTCGCGCACCTTGGTGCGCCCCGCCCAGGGACCGTCGGCCACGCCTTCGCCCACGCGCTTGTACTCGGCGGGCAGCAGGTTCTCGTCGCAATGGCCGCCGGTGATGCCGATCATGGGCCCCGACACCAGCATCCGCGGTCCCGGCACGTCGCCCGCCTCCACCGCATCGCGCAGGGCCACGTCGGCATAGCCGTCCGCCCCCACATTGCGCACGCTGGTGAAGCCCGCCAGCAGCGTCAGGCGTGCGTTCTTGACCCCGATGGTCGTCTGCCGCGGGATGGAGAGCGCGAGCGCCTTGTAGCCGTGCTCGCTGGCATCGCCGGTCAGATGCACATGCACGTCGATCAGGCCGGGCAGGCAGGTCAGCCCGGAAAGATCGCGCGCGGTCACGCCCGCGGGCAGCACCGTGGCGGCGGCCGCTCCCACGGCGGTGACGACGCCCTTGTCGTCGAAGACCACGACTTGATCGGCCAGCTCCTTGCCGGAGCGCACATCGATCAGCTTGCCGCAACGCACGGCGCCGGGCGAAGCCGCCGCAATCCCGAAGCTCGCGGACACAGCCGCCAGCAGAGCCAGAACAACACGCTTCATCACCTCGCAAATCCCCTTAGCCCGAACCGTCATCATGGAATGGGGCGGTTGCCGGAGCAAGCCGTACGCGATGCCGCGCCGTGATATCGCTTCCGGCGCGAGCCCGCATACCATCCGTTTACCTGTCACATCGTCCTTGCTTGCGCCCGGGACCCCCGGGGAGAAAATCGAAAGCGTGAAAAATCCCCGCGGGGCCGCCATGAACGTGAACGCGTTGTTTGCCCGTCTTGAAATCGAATTCGAGATGGACATTCCCGAAGAGATCGAGGAATCGCTGGTGTGCGTGCGGGACGTGCGCGACTTCATCCGTACAACCTACCGCGCCCAGGGGATCGAAGCGCCTGCCGGGGCCATCTTCGAGCGCGTCCGCCGCCTGGCGGCAAGGCTGGCCGATGCCGACGCCTCGGACATCCGCCCCGAAACGAAATTCTCGGAGATCGTGGCGCGCCGCACGGCATGCGGGTAAAGTGAAAGCCGCGGCGGCCGCACCCGGCAGGACCGCCGCCGCAGCATGATGGCCGGGCATTGCGAAGATGAAAGCCGCAACCGTCCTGGTGAACGACAAGATGCAACGGGGCTACCGCTACGCGCTGGTGGCGCCGCCGGGCAGGGATTTCGACCCCAATTTCAAGCCGCAACTGACGCCCAAACAGATGCTGGCGCTGGGCGTCTTCGGCGGCAAATATATGACCGATTGCCGCCAGGAATTCCCCGCCGCTTGGTTCGCCAAGGCCAGGCTCTCGCCCAAGCGGAAAGACCCGTCCCTCAACTATTTCGGCGTCGATGCCTCGCAGCCCTTGTCGGAATGGCGCCGCAAGGGCTGGATACACCCCGATGATCCGCGCGGCTGGTTCCAGTGGTATTGCCGCTACTACAGGGGCCGGCGCATGGCAGACGACGCCCGCCAGATCCGGCGCTGGAGACAGATCGCCCGCCATGTGGCGCAGTTGCAGAAGCATTGCGAGCCGGACGATTTCACCTGCCGCCGCCGCCAGCGCCAGGCGCTGCTGCACTGGGCCTACGACAGCCGCAAGTTATGAAAAATCAGTTCGTCAGCGCAACGCGCTGGGAGATGAAGCCCTTCAGCGCATAGACGCTCGATCCCATGATGCCCGAACGCGTGTTCCACACCTTGACGCGCGACCAGTCGTTGTTGGGGCTGACATCGACCACCGGCGCGTTGAGATAGATCTTCCCGTCGCGTCCCCAATTGGCATGATCGACCAGCACCTCGCGGTCGGAAACGATGCGCTTGACCACCGCGACATGGCCCTTGGTCATGTTCCTGCGGCCGGCGAACACCATCACCGCGCCGGGCGTGGGGTCGGAGGCCTGGGCGTAATAGGAGGAGCGCGCCTTGTCCCACCAGGTCCTGGCGTCGCCGAAGATGGCGATGCCCGACACCAGGCGGGCGAACTCGACGCAATAGATATGGCGGCCGGGCTTGATGATGGTGGGGGTATCCGCCACCGCCGCCGTATCCTGGCTGATGACGCTCCAGGTCGGATCGGTCAGCGTCACGCCCGCATCGAGCAGGGGCGTTTCGGCCAGGGCGGAATCGGACGACGGCCGCGCCATCGGCACGGGAATCGCCGCACGGGCGTGATGGGCATGATGATGCGCTTTGCGGGCATCCGCATGGGACACGCCGAAAAGCACGACGAGGGTCGCGAGAAGGGAGATGGCTGATGCGCGTCCGGCACAGTCAAGTCGAATCATGAGACCTCTTTAAACCAGCAAAACGGCGATGCCAACCCGGCTCGAATCGCGAACATACAAAGCTGTGAGCCATTTGCCGGCATTTCCCGACTTTGCCTTAGGCAGACTGGGGAACTCCTAAAGCGGTGACGCGGCAATTTGATGCAGCCCATATCTTGTGAGTTTTCGCACCCAAACACCGCTCATGAAGGGGTGTGCACCGCCACCGCAACAAACGGCAAGCGATCCGGCGACCGGCTTTCCGCTTTCCTCGCTGCAAGTTATGATGCCCGTAAAGAGGCCCGAAGGTCAGTGAATTGGGCGTAAGCCAAGGGTGGGGTGGTTATGGGGAGTTCCGATCCGAGATTGCTGCTGGCGGGCCTCTGCCTGCTGGCGCTGTCGCTGCTGGTGGCGTTCGTGCTGCGGCAATTGCGCCGCCGCCGGCTTGAGGCGGCGTTTGCGCCGCGTCCGATGATGTCCGGTTCCGCGATCCAGCCCGCCATCGCCCGCGAGCCGGTGCCGGCGGAAAGGAACGGGCGCAAGGTCATCTCTATCATCCACGATTTCGGCCACCCGCGCGATTTCCACACCGACGAACGGCGCTACCTCTCCACTCGCGAGGCCTTCGAGATTCTGGCGGAGATCCGTTCGGTGCCGCCGGGCAAGCCGATCGACGTGGTGCTGCACACCCCGGGCGGCGACGCCTTCGCCTGCGAGCTGCTTGCCGGCGCGCTCAAGGACCGCCCCAACACCACGGCCTATGTGCCGTACTGCGCCATGTCGGCGGGCACCATCATCGCGCTGGCCACCGAGAAGATCGTGATGGGCAGATACGCCTGCCTCGGTCCCATCGACATGCAGCTCTACGGCTTCCCCATCGAATCCTTCCTGCGGCTGTTGAAGGAAAAGCCGATCCAGTCGATGGAAGACCTCACCGTGCTGCTCGGCTACCAGGCGGAAAAGGAAGCCAGGACGGCCCGCGCCCGCGCCTGCGAACTGCTCAACAAGGCCCATTTCGGCAAGGACGACGCCTGCCAGCTCACCGATTTCCTGGCGGCGGGCGACTTGCCGCACAGCGAACAGATCGACCGCAAACGGGCCGTCGAACTCGGCGTCAACGTGGCGGAGGGCGAATGCCCGGCTGCGGTCTACGATTTGGTGGAAGAGCGGCTGCGCATCTACAAGTCGCTGGACGAAACGGACGGCTCCGAGTTCCGCGCCAAGCAGACGCCGCAAAGCATCTCGGCGAAGGATTTGCGTGCCGCCCTCGCCGCCCCGCCGGTGATGTGGCGCAGGTCCTGACGCGGAAAACAAAAAACCCTCACCCTGAGCTTGTCGAAGGGTGAGGGTTTTTCTTGCACAAAATCCGCAGGATCAGTCCTTCGCCCGTTCGACGTAGGAACCGTCTTCGGTCATCACCACGATGCGCGCCCCCACGGTGATGTGGGTGGGCACCATGGTGCGCACGCCGTTGGACAGCACCGCCGGCTTGAACGAGCCGGAAGCGGTCTGGCCCTTCATCACCGGCTCGGTCTCGGTCACTTCCAGGGTGACGCGCTGCGGCAGCACGATGGACACCGCCGTTCCGTTGAACAGCGCCAGCGTCACTTCCATGTTCTCCTGCAGGAAGGGGGCGCGGTCGCCCACCACCGCGGCATCGACCGGCAGCTGGTCGAAATGCTCGGGGTCCATGAAGACGAAATGCTCGCCGTCCTGGTAGAGGTAGTTGTAGGTCTTTTCCTCGACGAAGGCCTTCTCCACGCTGTCGGTGGTCTTGTAGCGGTCCACCACCTTCACCCCGTCCGAGATGCGGCGCATGTCGATGCTGGTGGTGGGGGTGCCTTTGCCGGGGAAGAAGCTCTCGGCCTTCAAAACCACATAAAGCTTGCCGTCCTTTTCAAGGACGTTGCCTTTGCGCACGGAGCTGGCGATAACCGCAACCACTTTGGACCTCTGACCTCGAAAACGGCGGAGGCTATAGCAGGAGCCTATGCCCTTGTCCAAGACGGGTTCTTCCTGGTGGGCCCGAAGCCGCCATGCCGACCGGCGGCCCGCCTTGCTCAAGCGGGGGGCGATCAAACGGGCTTTACAGGCCCATTTCGAGGCCTTGGGCTTTACCGAGGTGGCGTGCGGCGCTTTGGCCGTCTCCCCGGGCAACGAGGCGCATCTGGCCGCTTTCGCCACGGAAGCCGTCGGCCTCGACGGCGCGCGGCGGACGCTTTACCTGCACAGCTCGCCCGAATTCGCCGCCAAGAAGCTGCTGGCGGCGGGCGAGACGCGCATCTTCGATTTCGCCCGCGTCTTCCGCAACCGCGAGGGCGGGCCGCTGCATGTCCCCGAATTCACCATGCTGGAATGGTATCGCGCGGAGGAGGAATACGCCGCCGTGATCGCCGATACGCTCGCCGTCCTGCGCCTCGCCGCCGAAACGGCCGGAGCCGCAACCGTGTCCTACCGCGAGAGCCCCTGCGACCCCTATGCCGGAGCCGAAAGGCTGACCGTGGCCGAAGCCTTTACGCGCCATGCCGGCATTGATCTGATGGCCAGCCTGACGCCAACTGGGCAGGGGCAACGCGACATCCTGGCCGCCGCAGCCCGCGCCGCAGGCTTCGAGGTCGCAGGCAACGATAGCTGGGCCGACATCTTCTCGAAAGTGATCGTGACCATCGAACCCAAGCTCGGCAGCCCGCGTCCCACGGTGCTCGATCAATATCCCCGCTGCGAAGCCGCGCTGGCCCGTGCCACCCCCCACGATCCGCGCCTCGCCGAGCGCTTCGAGCTTTATGTCTGCGGTGTCGAACTCGCCAACGGCTTCGGCGAACTCACCGACCCCGTGGAGCAGCGCGCCCGTTTCGAAGCCGAGATGGATGAGAAACAACGCATCTATGGCGAGCGTTACCCCATCGACGAGGATTTCCTTGCCGCCCTGGCCCAGATGCCCGAAGCCTCAGGCGTGGCACTGGGCTTCGACCGCCTGGTGATGCTGGCCACCGGCTCGCGCAGCCTCGCCGACGTGCTATGGACCCCGGCGCCATGAGCACGTTGAAATCCCCCCAATCCCTCGCCACGGCCGGCCTGATCGCACCCGGTCAAGCCGCCGCGCTCGAACCGGTGGCCTCCCGCTACGCCGTGGCGGTGACCGGCGCCATGGCCCGCCTGATCGACCGCGACGATCCCTTCGATCCCATCGCCCGCCAGTTCGTGCCTTCCGAAGCCGAACTCGTCACCACGCCCGAGGAACGCGCCGATCCCATCGGCGACGCCGTCCATTCGCCCGTTCCCGGCCTGGTGCACCGCCATAAGGATCGCGTGCTGTTCAAGCCGGTTCATGCCTGTCCGCTCTATTGCCGTTTCTGCTTCCGCCGCGAGACGGTGGGGCCCGAGGGCAAAACCGCACTCTCGCCCCAAACCCTGGCCGATGCGCTGGCCTATGTCGAAGCCCATGGCGAAATCCGCGAAGTGATCTTCACCGGCGGCGATCCCTTCATCCTGACGCCGCGCCGTATCGGCGAACTCGGCGCCCGCTTCGCCGCCATCGCGCATGTCAAGATCCTGCGCTGGCACACCCGCCTGCCGGTGGCCGATCCCGCCGCCGTCAGCGACGATCTGGTGGCGGCCTTGCTGGTTCCCGGCGCCACCACCCTCGTGGCGCTGCACGCCAACCACCCGCGCGAATTGACCCGTGCAGCCCGCGCCGCCGCCGCCCGCCTGATCGACGCGGGCATCCCGCTGCTCAGCCAGTCCGTGCTGCTCAAAGGCGTCAACGACGACGCGGCCGTGCTGGAAGCGCTGCTGCGCGCCTTCCTCGAATGCCGCATCAAGCCCTATTACCTGCACCACCCGGATTTGGCGCCCGGCACCTCGCATTTCCGCGTCTCGATCGACGAAGGCCTGGCGCTGATGCGCACTTTGCGCGCGCGCCTCACCGGCATTGCCATCCCGAGCTATGTGCTCGACATCCCCGGCGGCTATGCCAAGGTGCCGCTCGAATCCCGCGACGCGGAGAAAACGCCGGCCGGCTGGCGCCTGCGCGATCCCGAAGGGCGCTGGCATCCCTATCCGCCGGCAGGCCCGGCCTAGATGTCCGTTTCCATCGCGGTATAGGCCGCGGCCGTGATGCCGCCGTCGACCGGCAGCACGGTGCCGGTGATATAGGCCGACGCGCGCGCGCAGAAGAAGATCGCGGCCCCGATCATGTCGTCGTCAAGGCCGAGACGGCGGCGCGGCACCGATTCTTCCATCTGTTTGCGCTTCACGGCCAGCACCGGCGCCAGCATCTTGGTCTCGAACGGCCCCGGCGCGATGGCGTTGACGTTGATGTTGTCCTTGGCGAGATGCTTGGCCAGATTGTGCGTCAGATGGTGCACCGCGGCCTTGCTCGCCGAATAGGCGTAGCTCTCGTAGGACGGCTGCAACAGCCCGTCGATCGAGCCGATATTGACGATGCGTGCCGGATCGTCCTCTGTCGCCGCCTGGCGCAGCAAAGGCAGCAAGGCCTGGGTCAAGAGGAAGGTCGCCTTCAGGTTGAGGTTCATCACCTTGTCCCAGCCGTCTTCCGTGTACTGGTCGATGGGCTGGGCCCAGGTGGCGCCCGCATTGTTGACCAGGATGTCGAGCCTCTTCTCGCGCGCCTTGATCTCGCCGGCGAGCTTGCGGATCTGCGCCGTGTCGCCGAGGTCGCAGGCGAGCGCAATGCAGCTGCCGGTCTGCGACAGTTCCGCCGCCGCCGCTTCGCAGGCCGAAGCCTTGCGCGAGGAGATGTAGGTCTTGACCCCCGCCGCGACAAAGCCGCGCGCGATTATCAAGCCGATGCCGCGCGAACCGCCGGTGACCAATGCAATCTTGCCCTGCAACGAAAACAACCTATCGAGTGCCATGATGTCTCTCTGATGGAGTTCTGCTTATTGTTCAGCGGTATTCGCCGTTGACCACGTCCAGCGCCGCCATACCGGGGCACAGCACGTCTTCGGCCAGCTTGTTGAGCGGCGTTTCGGTGGTGCCGAGATGGGTGTGCAGATCCCCGGCGCCTGCCTCGACATAGAGCAGCCCGGTGACGATCTCGCCGGCCGTTTGCCGTTCCTGCAGATAGTTCATGGCCGCGACGCGATCGGAGGGGTTGTAGTCGTCCCGCAGCTTGGACAGCTTCAGCACCGTGCCGTCGTGCTGGCGCACCAGCGTGGTGGTGCCGGGCGCGTAATCGGCGGTGATCTCCGCCGCCTCGGGCACGAAATCGATGCGGTTCACCGCCTCGTTGTGTTCGCGCACGAAATCGAAGCTCTTGGTCGAACCGGCATGGTTGTTGAAGGTGACGCAAGGGCTGATGACGTCGAGGATCGCCGGTCCGTCATGCCGGATGGCGCCCATGATCAGCGGCACCAGCTGCTTCTTGTCGCCGGAAAAGCCGCGCGCCACATAGGTCGCGCCCATCAGCAGCGCCAGCGAGACGAGGTCGATGGGGGAATCGGTGTTGACCTCGCCGCTCTTGGACTTCGAGCCTTGGTCGGCGGTGGCGGAGAACTGGCCCTTGGTCAGGCCGTAGACGCCGTTGTTCTCGCAGATGTAGACCATGTTGACGCTGCGGCGCAGGCAATGCACGAACTGGCCGATGCCGATGGAAGCCGAATCCCCGTCGCCCGAGACGCCGAGATAGATCAGCGAACGGTTGGCGAGGTTGGCGCCGGTGAGCACGCTCGGCATGCGCCCGTGCACGGCATTGAAGCCGTGGCCCTGGCCCAGGAAATAGTCCGGCGTTTTCGACGAGCAGCCGATGCCGGAGAATTTGGCGACGCGGTGCGGCTCGATGTCGAGTTCGAAGCAGGCCTGGATCAGCGCGGCGCTGATGGAATCGTGGCCGCAGCCGGCGCACAGCGTCGAAATCCGCCCTTCGTAGTCGCGCCGCGTGAAGCCGATCTTGTTGGCGGCCAGCGCGGGATGATGCAGCTTGGGTTTGGCGATGTAGGTCATTATCTTGCCAGACTATCTACGTTTACCGTCATGGCCGCCCTTGAGGCGGCCATCCAGCCGGCGCGCGTCCGCGCGCCGGAAGACTCTTTTGTTTCGCTGGATGGCCGGGTCGAGCCCGGCCATGACGAAGAAAGGAAATCCACCAAGATGGCCGCCGTCATTCCGCCGCCTCCTGCGCCGAGGACTTCTTGATCCCCAGCTTGCTTCCGATGGCCTTGATGATGAAGCGGGCGGTGACCGGCGTGCCGTCGTAATGGCGGATCGGCACGAACTTGGCCGGATCGATGCCGCATTCGCCCACGATCAATTTCATCAGCTGGCTGTCGCGGTTCTGCTCCACCACGAACACCTTGTCGTGGGCGGCGATGAACTCCTCCACCGCCTTGGCGAAAGGGAATGCGCGCACCCGCATCAGGTCGAGATGGGCGCCCTGTTTCTCCAGCGCCGCCACCGCCTCGTCCATCGCCACCGCGGTCGAACCGTAATAAAGCACGCCATACGCCGTCTTCTCCCGGGCGGATCGCGCGATGGGTGCGGGCACCAGCGTCTTGGCGGTCTCGAACTTGCGCAGCAGGCGCTCCATGCCGTCGACATAGACCTCGCCTGCTTCCGAATAGCGGGCGTGCGCGTCGTGGCTGGAGCCGCGGGTGAAATAAGCCCCTTTCTTGGGATGCGTGGCGGGCAGGGTGCGATAGGGAATGGCGTCGCCGTCCACGTCGAGATAGCGGCCGAATTCCTTGCCCGCTTCCAGTTCCGCGGCGGTCATCACCTTGCCGCGGTCGTATTTGCGGGCGTCGTCCCAGCGAAGCGGCTCGCACAGCCAGTCGTTCATGCCGATGTCGAGGTCCATCATGACGAAGACCGGCGTCTGCAAACGTTCGGCCAGGTCGAAGGCTTCCACGGCGAAATCGAAGCTCTCGCGCGGGTCCTGCGGGAACAGCAGCACGTGCTTGGTGTCGCCGTGGCTGGCATAGGCCGCCAGCAGCAGATCCGATTGCTGGGTGCGCGTCGGCATGCCGGTGGACGGCCCGCCGCGCTGGATGTCGAACACCACCGCGGGCACCTCGGCGTAATAGGCGAAGCCGAAGATTTCGCTCATCAGCGAGATGCCCGGCCCCGAGGTGGCGGTGAAGGCGCGCGCCCCGTTCCAGTTCGCCCCCACCACCATGCCGATGGCGGCGATCTCGTCCTCGGCCTGGACGATGGCGAAATTGTTCTTCTTGCTGACCGGATCGACACGGAAGCGCTTGCAGTGCTTGGCGAAGGATTCGGCGAGCGAGGTGGAGGGCGTGATGGGATACCAGGCGCAGACCGTGGCCCCGCCCCAGACGCAGCCCAGCGCGGCGGCGTTGTTGCCCTGGATGAAGATGCGCTCGCCCACCTTGTCCTGGCGCTTCACTTTCAGGGCGCAGGCGCCTTTCAGCTTGTCGCGGGCATATTCGTAGCCGAAGCCCAGCGCCTGGAGATTGGGCGGCAAGAGGGCCTTCTTCTGCTCGAACTGCTCGGCGATCAGCCATTTGACCGCTTCCAGGTCCATCTCGAGCAGCTGGGTCAGCGCCCCGACATAAACGATGTTCTTGAACAGCTGGCGCTGGCGCGGATCGGCATAGGCGCGGTTGCAGATTTCCGTCAGCGGCACCGGCAAGAGATGCAGGTCCTTGCGGAACTTGGCGGCGGGCAGGGGCTTGGTGGAATCGTAGAGCAGGTAGCCGCCCGGTTCGATCGAAGCCAGATCCTTGTCCCAGGTCTGCGGATTGAGCTGCACCATCAGGTCCACGCCGCCGCGCCGCCCCAGCCAGCCTTCGCCGGAGACGCGCACTTCGTACCAGGTGGGCAGGCCCTGGATGTTGGACGGGAAGATGTTGCGCGACGCCACCGGCACGCCCATGCGCAGGATGGAACGCGCGAACAATTCGTTGGCGCTCGCCGACCCCGAACCGTTGACGTTGGCGAACTTGACGACGAAATCGTTGACGGCGCTCAGCGGCTGCATGTGTACGCTTTCGCAATATCAAGCGTGAATTTCTTCATGTCCCAGGCGCCGGTGGGGCAGCGCTCGGCGCACAGCCCGCAATGCAGGCAGACGTCTTCGTCCTTCACCATCACCCTTGCGGTCTTGAGTTCGCCGGAGACGTAAAGGTCCTGGGTCAGGTTCTTGGCCGGGGCCGTAAGCTCGCCGCGCAGCACCGGCTCTTCGGCGTTTTCCGTGAAGGTGATGCAGTCCATCGGGCAGATGTCGGTGCAGGCGTCGCATTCGATGCAGAGTTTCGCCTCGAACACCGTCTCGATGTCGCAATTGAGGCAGCGCTGCGCCTCCTTGAAGGCCAGCTCGCGCGTATAGCCCAGCTCCACTTCCAGGTTGATGTCCTTCAGGGTCTTTTCCTTGGGGGCGTGGGGCACCTTGAAGCGCAAATCCAGCGACACGTCGTTGTCGTAGGACCATTCGTGGATGCCCATCTTCTGGCTGGCGAGGACGCCGCGCTGGCGCGGGCGCGCGGCGACGTCTTCGCCGTGACAGAGAAGATCGATGGAGATGGCGGCCTCGTGGCCGTGCGCCACCGCAGTGATGATGTTCTTGGGCCCGAAGGCGGCATCGCCGCCGAAGAACACCTTGGGATGGCTCGATTGCAGCGTGACGGGATCGAGCTTGGGCATCTCCCAGCGGTCGAAATCCACCAGCTCGCGCTCGATCCAGGGAAAGGCGTTCTCCTGTCCGACGGCCACCAGGATGTCGTCGCAGGGGAAGTGCACGTCGGGCTCGCCGGTGGGAATCAGCTTGCGCCGGCCGTTGTCGTATTCGGCCCGCACCTTCTCGAAATCCATGCCCGTCAGCTTGCCGCCCTCGTGGCGGACGGCCTTGGGCACCAGGAAATTGTGGATGGGGATGTCCTCGGCTTGCGCATCGTCCTTTTCCCAGGGCGAGGCCTTCATCTCGGCGAAGCCGGAGCGCACCACCACCTGCACATCCACGCCGCCCAGCCGCCGCGCGGTACGGCAGCAATCCATGGCGGTGTTGCCCCCGCCCAGCACGATCACGCGCTTGCCGATGGTGGTGGTATGGCCGAAGGAGACCGAGGCCAGCCAGTCGATGCCGATATGGATGTGTTCGGCGGCTTCCTTGCGCCCCGACACGTCGAGGTCGCGCCCGCGCGGCGCGCCGCAGCCGACGAACACCGCGTCATAGCCGTGGTCGAGGATCGCCTTCAACGACTCCACCCGCTCGCCGTAGCGCATCTCGGCGCCGAGATCGAGGATATAGCCGCATTCCTCGTCCAGCACGCTTTCGGGCAGGCGGAAGCGCGGAATCTGCGTGCGCATCATGCCGCCCGGCTTGTGATCGGCTTCGTAGATGATGCAGCTATAACCCAGCGGCAACAGATCGCGCGCCACGGTGAGGGATGCAGGCCCTGCGCCGATCAGGGCGATGCGCTTGCCGTTCTGCTGCGCCGCCGGCTTGGGCAGGCGCTCGCTTATGTCGTCCTTGAGATCGGCCGCCACGCGTTTCAGGCGGCAGATGGCGACGGGCTCTTTTTCCACCCGCGCGCGGCGGCAGGCCGGCTCGCAAGGCCGGTCGCAAGTGCGTCCCAAGACGCCGGGAAAGACGTTGGAATGCCAGTTGACCATATAGGCGTCGGCATAACGCCCCATGGCGATCAGCCGGATGTATTCGGGCACGGGGGTATGGGCCGGGCAGGCCCACTGGCAATCGACGACCTTGTGGAAATAGCCCGGATTGCCGATGTCGGTCGGCGTCATACCCCGCGCCGGCGCGGCCGTGACGGAACTCATTGTCGCTCTGCTTCTCCCGGCAATAGGCGCGGCGCGAACGCGCTTCTGGTCTCCCCGGCTAAGAGCCTGTTCGAGAACTCCCCGTGGCCGCGACACTGCCGATTTTTGCCGCCCGGTTCGTCGCCGTGCTTGGCCGATGTACCCGCATCGCCCTGCGCGCGGCTCCTGCCGGATCGGACAAAAATCGGCGTGTCCCGGAGGGTTTCGGCGAAAATCGCCCTATGGGGTGTCGAAGCGCTCGACCGTATTTCCCGATACGCTCTTCGCGCGTCTCCTGCCATAGGGTGATTTTCGCGCGAAACGCGGCTCATGCGGAGTTCTCGAACAGGCTCTATGCCCTTATAACCTCTTCCCTGCCGCCTTTCCCCTGGTTTTTCAGGGCCCGGAGGGCATAGGAGCCCCGCAAGATGCGCCAGGGCTTCCGCCGGGAAATGTACTAAAGTTGCCCAAACCGATCCCATGGTGAATGTATGGAAATCGTCCTCAACGAAGACCAGCGCGCCATCGAAGACGGGGTGGCCAAGATCTGCGGTCGCTTCGGCGACGACTACTGGACGGAATGCGACCAGGCCCCGCGATTCCCCCACGAATTCCACCAGGCCATGGCCGAGGCGGGTTTTCTCGGCATCACCATGCCCGAGGCCCAGGGCGGCGCCGGGCTGGGGGTCACCGACGCGGCGGTGATGATGCACGCCGTGACGCGCGGCGGGGGCGGCATGGCGGCGGCCTCCACCATCCACGTCAATCTGTTCGGACCGCATCCTATCGTGGTGCACGGCACGGAGGAGCAGAAAGAGCGCTGGCTGCCGCCGCTGATTGCAGGCACGGAGCAGGTGGCCTTCGGCATCACCGAGCCCAATGCCGGGCTCGATACCACCTCCATCGAGACCTTCGCCCGCCGGGAGGGCGATCGTTACGTCATCCGCGGCCGCAAGATGTGGACCACCACCGCCCAGGTGGCGAACAAGATCCTGCTGCTCACCCGCACCACCCCCAAGGCCGAGTGCAAGCGCAAGGCCGACGGCATGACGCTGTTCTACACCGACCTCGACCGCAGCCGCATCGAGGTGCGGCGCATCCCCAAGATGGGCCGCTCGGCGGTCGATTCCAACGCGCTGTTCATCGACGACCTCGTCGTGCCCGAAGCCGACCGCGTCGGCGAAGAGGGCAAGGGCTTCCGGTATCTCTTCGACAGTTTGAACCCGGAACGCATCCTGTTCGGGGTGGAGGCGGTGGGCCTCGGCCGCGACGCCCTCAAGCGGGCCGCGACCTATGCCAAGGAACGGGTGGTGTTCGGCCGTCCCATCGGCCAGAACCAGGGCATCCAGCATCCGCTGGCGGAAAATTGGGCCTATCTCGAAAGCGCCTTCTGGATGTGCATGCGGGCCGCCTGGCTCTACGACGCCAAGCAGCCCTGCGGCGCCGAGGCCAATGCGGCCAAGCTCGTCGCCGCCCGCGCCGGCTACGACGCCGCCCTGCAGGCGGTGATGACGCTGGGCGGCATGGGGTATGCGAAGGAGTACCAGGTGGAGCGCCTGTTCCGCGAATCCCTGATCCCGCGCATCATCCCGGTCACCGAACAGCTCATCCTCTCCTTCATCGGCGAGAACGTGCTGGATTTGCCGAAGTCGTATTAGGCGTCATTCCGCCGGCTGCGGTAGGGCGGCTGGCGCCCCGCTGCGGCGGTTGTAAAGCGCATAAGCCACGATCCCCGCATAACCCAGGGTCGGCACCAGCATGGCGTACTGGATCGAGGAATAGGTCCACACCAGATGCATCAAGGCCACGCCGACGGCGCTGCCTGCTCCGCCCATATAGATCAGGGCGGTGCCCGCCTTGGTCAGGGGCCCCAGATCGCGGATGGCGCTGCCCAGGATGGTGGCGAACATGATCGACACCGAGAAACTGGACGCGACCATGGCATAGACGCCGGTCTCGCCGCCGAAAAACGTCGCTATCGTACCGAACGCCACACCGCTCAGGGCAAAGAGCAGCAGCAGCCGGTTGGGATCGAAGCGGAACATCAGCGCCGCCCCCGCCATGCGCCCGGCGGCGAAGACGACCAGCGACAAGAGCAGGAAATCGGCGGCCAAGGCCTCGGTTGCGCCGGGCATGGCGTAACCGATGTACCAGGCGCTCAAGGTCCAGGTCCCGGCCATGGCGGCGACGTTGCAGATCTGGGCGCCGAAGGCGGCCAGGAAGCGGGGCCGCGACAGCAGGATCCTGTATTCCTTCAGGGCGCCGCGCCGGCCTTCGCGCGCGCGGGCCAGCTCGGGGAACGGGATGTATTCGGCGACGAACGCCAGCAGCAGAACGAAGCCGCCCAGCACCATATAGGGCTGCACCACCGCATTGGCGAGCTTGCCGATGGGCAGCTCCAGGTTCCGCAGCACGATCCAGCGCCCGACATAAACGCCGGCCAGAACGCCGATGGGATACAGCGCGTGCGCGATGTTGAGGCGGCGAATGGCGCTCTCGGGCGGGCCCATGCGCGCCACCACGGGATTGACCGAAATCTCGAGGAAGATGTAGCCGAGCGACATCACGGCCGCGGCGAAGAGGAAGAACAGGAATTCGTGCTGCTGCGCCGCCGGATAGAACAGGAAGGCGCCCACGCACCAGGCGCCGAGGCCGAACACCACGCCGGCCTTGCAGCCGAAGGTGCGCGTGTAGAGCGCGGCCGGGATGGCGAACAGGAAATAAACCAGGCTGTAGGCGCTCTGGGTCACCACCAGCTCGACGCTGTCGAGCCCGAAGGCCTTGGCGAAGTCCGGCACCAGCGTGTCGTAGAGCCTGTGGCCCAGCCCCCACAGGGCAAACAGGCCGAAGATCAAGAGATAGGCCAGCCTGTGCTTGGGGAAGACCTTTTGCGTCATGCGTCCCTCTGCCGCCCGGACACGCAATGAGGGTACGCATCGGCGGTTAAGGACTACCCAACAAACGGTTGTACCCGTCCGTTGCGCGAAAAATGCAGCTTTTTTCTATTCTTATGGCTTCGGCACGCTGTTGGCCGTAACGCCTTCCGGTACGGTATCCACGACCAGAAGTTTCACCGGCACCGTGCCGCGGTTCTCGCCGTAATGCCAGGTGTCCATCATCTCGACCAGGAATTCGCCCGGCTTGAGTTCGAAGCTCTTGCCGGTCTCGCTGTTCACGATGGTCAGGGTGCCTTCCAGCATATAGCCGTAATGAGGATAGAGATGCTTGTGCACGCCCGTCTTGTCGCCCGGCTGGAAGGTGACGATGGTGGCGATCACCGTGGGATGGGCGGGCGCCGCGATGGGCTGGCCGGTCGCCGCCGGAGGCCAGCACGCCTTGGAGCATTTCATTATTTCGTTGAAGCGATGAAATGCTCCAGCTTTTTGTTTTTGTCGCGCTTCTTGTCCGAAAACCGGGCTCCGCCGAATACGCTGGCGCTATCGGCTTCGGGAAGCGCTCTCGAACAAAAAGAGGGAGGGCTGCTGCCCTCCCTCTCCTTCCCCGATGCCTTCCCATGCCCCCCGGAAAGCACCTCGCGGTTTCGAAATCACGGACTGGTCGAATAGTGGATGATCTGCGCGTTGTTGCCGATGGCGGCCGAGGTGACGCTGACCGTGCCCGCCACGTTGGAGACATTGGCGGTGGTCACCGCATTCACGTTGGAATGATTGATCTGCAGCGTATCGACCGGCATGTTCTGCGCGTTGGAGTCGGCTTCGAAGGTGTTGCCCACCGCCGAATTGGCCAGGCTGAAGCTGCCGCCGATGTTCGAGGCATCGACATAGGCGCGCGAGGTGGGATCGACCGCGTCGCATTGCTGCTTGGAGGTGATGGCCGTGATGTTCGGATCGGTCGAGATCGAGGCCGAGTTGCACACCGCCTGGCCCTGGATGGCGACGTCGCCGCCCACATTGGTCACCCGCGCTCCCAAATCGGAGCTGATGTCGATGGTCGAGGCGTACTGATCGTTGTTGACGTGGGTATCGTTCATGGTGGTGACGTCGAGGGCGTTGCCCGCGGCGATGGATTGCACGCCCACGCTCTGGCCGACGTTGTCGATCACCGTTTGCAGCGTCGAGATCGAGGTGTGCAGCGAGACCTGGCCGTTCAGGATCTGGCTGCCGTCACTGGAGCTGTCCGCGAAGGCCGGGCTCAGCATCAGCGTCATTAGCGCTGAGCCAGCGATAAGGCTCCTGGCGAGACGGGTCATTGGCGTTCTCCTGTTTCGAGGCGTTGGACGGATAAAGGCCCGCGGGACGGCGGTCGGACAGCGGGTCCTGGTCGGTGTTGAGGGCGGCGCCGCAGGCCGTCGGCGGCGTGTGATAGAGGCGGGACATCATCTCCAGCACGGCGCGTTCGATGGTCGAACGCACGGCCAGCTGGATCGGTTCGAGGGCGCTTTCGCCGACGCTGGCGTCGAAGAAGGTCTGGCCCAGGAAGTCGAACACCCCGGCGGAGACCTGCCGGCCGATGATCTGCTTCTGGTAGGAGATCACATCGACCACTTCCAGCGTGTTGGTGTCCACCAGGCGCAGGTCGATGCCGACGTTCATCACGTAGAGGGAACCGCCCAGCGTGCCCTTGACGGCGTTGGTGGCGGTGCCGCCGCCGTCGGCATTGGCGCCTTCGGAGCGGATGTTGAAATTCAGCTCGGTGATGCCGCCGACCAGGTAATAGTCGGAACCCGGGATCGAACCGGCCATGATCTTGCGGAAATCGCCCGGCTTGTCGTCGCCGATCAGCTTGTTGTTGGCGTATTTCAGCTCCATCTCGGCGACGGAGGTGTCGAAGCGCTCGACCAGCGGCACGCCCGCCTTGGAGAGGGCGCTCATCGCCATCAGGGCGGCGCCCTGGGTCAGCTTGCGGCCGGAATTGTCGCTTTCGTTCTTGCCGGTGTAGTCGGCAATCTGTCCCACGGCGATACGGTAGGGATGCTGGGCCGTGTAGCGGCCGAGGCAGCGCAAGGCGTTGGAATAAGGCGTCTCGTTCGAGATCACCGGCGAGCCGCCGATCGGCGAGGTGTAACGGCCGCTCTCGGTCGGGATCGGGCTGATGCAGCCGCCCAGCGCCAGGGCCAGGAGGCCGACGGCCATCGAACGGAAGAGGTATTTGCGTCCGCGGGGGGTCATAGGACGAAGCTCCATCACTTGCCGTTCAGATTGACGGTGGCGGTCTGATTGCCGTTGTTGGTCTGGGTCGAATTAACCACGACCGTGTTGTTGTTGCCGACGGTGACGACGTTGAGCGAATTGCCGATGGCGGTGGCGCCACCATAGGCCGTGCCCGTGCTGCCGACCCCGCCCGAGCTGTTGCCCAGCGAGGAGAGCTGGCTGGAACTCATCACGCCCATGCTCTGCACGCCGGTCTGCTGGCTGAAGGCCGAGCTGGTGAACTGTCCGTTGACCACGGTCAGGTTGCCGTTGGCGTCGCGCAAACTGGGGTTGACCGCCTGGTTTTCCTGGCCGGCCACCATGCCGTATGGGCTGTTGTAGCTGGCCGCATTGCTGTAATCGGCCGCTTGCGCCGCGGCGGCAAAGCCGGCGGCGAGCCCTAGCGTGAGAAGATGCCTGAAGCGGATCGGCATGATGGGTGTCCAAAGGTCTCGCACCCAAGTGAGCAACCGCCGTGCCATCCGTCCGGCACCGGATTGGGAGGATTCCGTGCCATAGTGGGACGGGAAGGGGACTTGCCAAGGAATGGGCGGCAACCCATCTGGCAAGAGGACGCGGCGGGAGCCGCGCCGTTCTGATATGAAACAGGCGGCATGCCGCCGCAGGAATGGGATGGTTATGACATGGCATTTCTGCAATCGGCGCCGCCGCGCGAGCCTTTTCTCCACGCCCCGCCCGTGGTTCTCTGGCTGATCGGCCTTTTGGTGGCGATCTATGCCGGCCTGGCGCTGGCCCCCCCATCCGTCGCGGATGCCATCACCCTGCGCTTTGCCTTCATCCCGGCGCGCTATGTCGAAGGCGGCAGCGTCTTCGCCTTAACCATCCCCTTCCTCAGCCATATGCTGCTCCATGGCAGCGTGTTCCATCTCGTGCTGAACAGCGTTTGGCTCCTGGCCTTCGGGCCGATCGTCGCCCGCCGCTACGGCGCCGTCCCTTTCCTTATTTTCTTCACGCTCTGCGGCATCGCCGGAGTGGCGACCCATCTGGCCTTCAACTGGGGCTCGCAGGACGCCGTGATCGGCGCTTCGGGCGGCATCTCCGGCTTGATGGCGGCGGGCATCCGGATGCTGCGCTGGCCGAACGCCCCGCCCGGCCAAAGACTGGCGCCGCTCTTCAGCCGGCCCGTGCTGCTGTTCACCGGCATCTGGCTGGCCACCAACCTGCTCTTCGGGGTGACGGGCTTCGGCACGGACGGCGCGTTGCAGCAGATCGCCTGGCTGGCCCATCTGGGCGGCTATTTCTGCGGCTTGTTCGGGATCGGGCTTATGGAAGCGTGGCTGTTGCACCGCGCCCGCCCGGCCTCGCACGGTTAATCCTCAAGCAACATGGCTGGTCTGGTGGGCGGTGCCGGCAGCCTGCAACCTGCCGCTCAGCTTGTCCATGTAAACGTAAATCACCGGCGTGATGTAAAGCGTCAGCAGCTGCGACAGCAGCAGCCCGCCGACCACGGCCAGGCCCAGCGGGCGGCGCGCTTCCGAGCCGCTGCCCAGTCCGATGGCGATGGGCAGCGTCCCCATCAAGGCCGCCATGGTGGTCATCATGATGGGGCGGAAGCGCACGCTGGCGGCTTCGTAGATGGCGGTCGCCGCATCGACGCCTTCGCCGCGCTGCCGCGTCAGGGCGAAGTCGATCATCATGATGGCGTTCTTCTTGACGATGCCGATCAGCATGATCATGCCGACGAAGGCGTAAAGGCTGAGCGGCACGCCGAATAAGAGCAGGGTCAACAGCGCTCCCACCGCCGCCGACGGCAGGCCCGAGAGAATGGTCAAGGGGTGGACGAAGCTCTCGTACAGGATGCCCAGCACGATATAGACCACGATGATGGCGATGATCAGCAGCTCCGCCATGTTGCTCATCGAGCTTTGGAAGGCCGCGGCGGTGCCCTGGAAGCTGGTCTGGACGTTGGCCGGCATGGCGATCTGCCGCTTGACCCTCTGGATGATCGAGACGGCGTCGCTCAAGGCCACGCCCGGCGCCAGGTTGAACGATACCGTGGCCGAGGGCAGCTGCCCGACATGGTTGACGCTGAGCGGCGTCACGCTGGAGCCGATCTTGGTGACGGCGGTGAGCGGCACCAGCGAGCCGTTCTGCGCCGTCACGTAAAGCCGCGCCAGCGAAGAGGCGTCCTCCTGGTACTGCGGCTCCAGCTCCATGATCACCTCGTACTGGTCCGAGGAGCCGTAGATCTGCGAGATCTGCTGGCCGCCGAAGGCGGTGCCGAGCGCCACTTCGATCGCGTCCGGCGTCACCCCCAGGGCGGCGGCCCGGTCGCGGTCGATGGAGACGGAGACGGTGGGCGTGGTCAGGCGCAGGTCGTTGTCCACGTCCTGGAAGCCGGGTTCCGTCTTCAGCGCCGCGGTCAGGCGCAAGGCGGCGTCCTGCAGCTCGTGCATGTCGAGGTCCTGCAGGCTGTACTGGTACTGCGAATTGGTCTGCATGCCGCCGATGCGGATCGAGGGCGGGTTCTGCGGGAAGACGTTGATGCCCGGCACGCGGGCGAATTTCTTGCGCAGGTCCTGGATGATCTCATCGGCGGAGCGGTCGCGTTCGCCGCGGTCCTTGAGGTGCAGCACCAGCCGCCCGGTGTTCGAGGTGTTCACCGCCGACATCACGCCCGCGACGCCCGGCTCGGCGGCGGCGATGGCGGCCACGCGCTGCTGGTACTTCACCATCTTGTCGTAGGAGGTGCCGTTGGCCGTTTCGGTGTTGCCCGAGATCATGCCGATGTCCGAGGAGGGGATGAAATCCTGCGGCATGACGGCGAAGAGGACCACGGTGGCAACCAGGCTGACGAGGAACACCGCGAAGATCTTGCGGTGGTTGTGCAGGCTCCATTGCAGGGTGTTCTCGTAGAAGGACTGCATCTTCTGGAAGGCGCTTTCGCATCCTTCGAGGAAGCGGCCGTGCTTGCGGCCGCGGTCGTCCTGCAGGAAGCGGCTGCACAGCATGGGCGTCAGCGTCACCGAGACGACGCCCGAGAAGACGATGGCGAGCACGATGGTGACGGCGAATTCGTGCAGCAGGCGGCCGACGATGCCGCCCATGAAGAGGACGGGAATGAACACGGCGGCCAGCGACACCGTCATCGACAGGATGGTGAAGGCGATTTCCTTGGCGCCTTTCAGCGCCGCCTCGAAGGCGGTTTCGCCCTGCTCGACGTGGCGCACGATGTTTTCCAGCATGACGATGGCGTCGTCCACCACGAAGCCCACCGACAGGGTGAGGGCCATCAGCGACAAATTGTCGAGGCTGTAGCCGCACAGCGACATGCCCGCGAAGGTGCCCACCACCGCCAGCGGCAGCGCCAGCGAGGGAATGAAGGTCGCCGACAGCGTGCGCAGGAAGAGGAAGATCACGGCGATCACCAGCACGGCGGCGATGATCAGCGTGAGCTGCACGTCGGCCACCGAGTCGCGGATGGAATCGCTGCGGTCGTGGATGATCTCCAGCTTCAGCGAGGCGGGCAGCTGCTGCAGGAAACGCGGCAGCACCTGCTTGATCTCGTCCACCACCTGGATGGTGTTGGAGCCGGGCTGGCGCAGCACCGCCAGCGCGATGGTGCGGTGACCGTTGAACCAACTGGCGGTACGGATGTTCTCGACGCTGTCCTTCACGGCGGCGACGTCGGCGAGCCGCACCGGCGCTCCGCCCCGCCAGGCCACGATCTGGCCGGAAAACTCGGCGGCATTGTTCAATTGCCCGTTGACGTCGATCACCGACGTGCGGCTGGGCCCGTTCAGCGTGCCGGTGGCCAGATCGACGTTGGCGGCATTGACGGCGTTGGCCAGCGTGTCGATGCCGATCTGCCGCGCCGCCAGGCCCGCCGGATCGGCCTGGATGCGCACCGCGTATTTCTGCGAGCCGAACACCAGCACCTGGGCGACGCCGTCCAGCACCGAAAGCTGCCGCGCCAACAGGGTCTCGGCGTAATTGTCCACCTGCGACAGGGGCAGGGTGGGCGAACTCATGGAGAGGAAGATGATGGGCGAATCCGCCGGGTTCACCTTGCGCAGGGTGGGCGGCGTCGTCATCTGCGGCGGCAGCTTGCGCAGCACCGAGGAGATCGCCTGCTGCACGTCCTGCGAGGCGGCGTCGATGTCGCGGTCGAGCTTGAACTGGATGGTGATCTGGGTCGAGCCCAGGGTGCTCGAGGAGGTGATCGAATCGATGCCGGCGATCTGGGAAAGCTGGCCTTCGATCGGGGTGGCCACTGCCGAGGCCATGGTTTCCGGCTGGGCGCCGGGCAGGCTGGCCGAGACCACGATGGTGGGGAAATCCACGCTCGGCAGCTCGCTGACGGGCAGGGTGGAATAGCCGAAGACGCCGAAGATCAGCAACGCCGCCATGAGCAGCGTGGTCATCACGGGACGCAGGATGAAGGGTTCGGAAATGTTCATCGGCCGGTCTTGCGCACGATGCTGACCTTGTCGCCCGGCACCAGGCGCAGCTGGCCGTCGACGACGACCGTCTCGCCGCGCTTGACGCCTTTGACGGCCATGGAGGTTCCCGTATCGAACAGCACGGTCACCGGCCGCAGCTCGGCGATGCCGTCTTTGCGCACGACATAGACATAGCGCCCGTCCGGCCCGTCATTGACGGCCTCGCGCGGCACCGTCACGGCCTGCTTCAAATTGTCGAGGCTGACATCGACATCGACCATCTGGCCCGGCACCAGGGTGTGATCGCGATTGTCGAAATCGGCGCGCAGTTCGATGGTGCCGGTGGTGTTGCTCACCTGGTTGCTGACGAAATCGACCGGCGCGCTGAGTTTTCTGCCGCCCGGCTCATGGGCATCGACGAAGGCGGCCAGGCTGCCGGCCTTGGCGCGCGCCTGGATGCGCGGCAGGAACTCCTGCGCCAGCGAGAACGACACTTTCACCGGCTCGATCTGGGTCACCACCACCAGCGGACTGGAGGCGTTGGCGATGACGAGGTTGCCCGGCTGGATCAGGATCGGCCCCGTCTTGCCGTTCACGGGCGAGCGGATGCTGGTGTAGCCGAGGTTGAGTTCCGCCACCTTGAGGGCGCCGCGGTCGGCGTCCACTGTGGCCGCGGTGGATTTGGCGGTGGCGTCGGCCGTATCGCGCTGCTGGGAGGAAATGGCGTTCTGCGCAAACAAGGCGTCGTAACGCGCCTTGTCGTTCGCGGCGCTCATCATCAGGGCGGTATCTTTGGCCAGCTGGGCGCGCGCCTGCTGCAACGCCGCCTGGAAGGGCCTGGGATCGATCTCGAACAGCAGCTCGCCCTGCTTGACGATCTGGCCTTCCTGGAAATCGGCCCGCAGCAATTGCCCGGTCACCTGGGCGGTCACCTGCACCGTGGCGTTGGCGACCACCGTGCCCACCGCGTGCTCGACCACGGTGACGTCCTGGGTCTTGGCCGTGGCCGTCACCACCAGCGGCGGCGGCGGCACGCGCCCCTTCGACCCGCCCCAGATCAGATAGGCCAGCAGCCCCAGCAGGGCCGCGGCGGCGATTCCCAGGATCAGGCGGGTACGCGGCTTGAGGCGGCGGAAACGGCGCGGCATGTCCTGGACTTGCACGGACAGGTCTTCGAGCGGACTGGGAAATCTCATATTCATGGCTTAACCCCGGTCCGCGCCGAAGGAAATCGGGCGGAAGGCCTGGCGGCGGCCGGACGGGGCTCCTCAAGGGTCAAAATCCTAGCACAATTGCGTGAGCGCAGAGGCCCCCCCGGCCCGCGCCGCCCGCTTTTTATGCAGCGGGCTTTTTGCCGCGTTTGCCCGGTTGCCGGGGCCGGGCCAGTCGTCAATAAAGGGAGGCAGGCTGCCCCGACGCGGGGGCGCATTTGGGGGGGCAGGGGATGTGGGGAAGGAAGAAGCATAAGAAACTGGCTGTGGCGCTGACCTGTGCCGATTGGCGCCTGCACCTGCACAAGGTCGACCTGAACGCCCGCCTGGCCAGGCTGCTCGGCGTGGACGGGGTCGATCTGATCTGCGTGCCTGGCCCGGACGGGCTGCTCAAGCCCGAGCGCGCCGGCGAATGGCTCTCCGCCGTGGCGCAGATCAAGCTCCTGATCGGGGCGCACGCCCCCCGGACGCTGGTGGTGCTGGCGCATCAGCACTGCGCCGGCCATCCGGTGAGCGATCCCGAACACGATGCCGACGCTGCGGCAACGGCCAAGGCGCTGAAGGCCGAAACGGGCTTTTCCGGCCCGGTCAAGGCAATTGTGGCGGTTTTCCGTTCCGATACGGCGTGGGACTTGAAGCCGCTGACGGAATTCTGACCTGCGGTTGCCCCTGTCGGAACGCGCCGTTATAAGCCGCGCGTCATGGACATCCGAAACATCGCCATTATCGCGCACGTCGACCACGGCAAGACGACGCTGGTCGACCAGCTGCTCAAGCAATCCGGTTCGGTGCGCGAAAACCAGCACATGCAGGAACGCGCCCTCGATTCCAACGATCTGGAGCGCGAGCGCGGCATCACCATCCTGGCCAAATGCACCAGCGTCGATTGGGGCACCACCCGCATCAACATCGTCGATACGCCCGGCCACGCCGATTTCGGCGGCGAGGTGGAGCGCATCCTGTCCATGGTGGACGGCGTGGTGCTCTTGGTCGATGCGGCGGAATCGGTGATGCCGCAGACCAAGTTCGTGCTCTCCAAGGCGCTCAAGCTGGGGCTCAAGCCCATCGTGGTGATCAACAAGATCGACCGCTCCGACGCCCAGCCCAAGGAAACCCTGGAATCGATTTTCGATCTTTTCCTGGCGCTTGAGGCAAACGATTATCAACTCGATTTCCATGTCCTGTATGCGTCCGGAAGGCAGGGCTGGGCGGTTGCCGAGCTGTCGGATGAATGCAAGGATTTGTCTCCCCTGTTTGCCCGAATTGTCGCAGACGTTCCCAAACCGAAGCCTCTCGAAAAAGCCGGCGACGATTTTCCCTTCGCCATGCTGGTCACCACGCTGGAAGCCGATCCCTATCTGGGACGCGTTCTCACCGGCCGCATCGAATCGGGCGCCATCACGGTCAACCGGCAGATCAAAGCCCTCAATCGTGACGGCCAGGTCGTGGAGCGGGCGCGTGCGACCAAGTTGCTGGCCTTCCGCGGCCTGACGCGGCTGCCGGTGGAGCGGGCCGAAGCCGGCGACATTGTGGCGATTGCGGGCCTTCAAACCGCAACCGTGGCGGATACGCTTTGCGACATCGCCGTGGAAACCCCCATTGCCGCCAATGCCATCGACCCGCCGACGCTGGCCATGACCATCTCGGTCAACGATTCCCCGCTGGCGGGACGCGAAGGCGACAAGGTGCAGAGCCGCGTCATCCGCGACCGGCTGCTGCGCGAGGCGGAAGGCAACGTCGCCATCCGCATCCGCGAGACCAGCGACGGCAATTACGAAGTGGCGGGCCGCGGCGAATTGCAGCTCGGCGTGCTGGTGGAAACCATGCGCCGCGAAGGCTTCGAGATGTCGATCAGCCGCCCGCGGGTGCTCTACCGGAACGATCCCAAGACCGGCGAACGCCTCGAACCCATCGAGGAAGTCACCATCGACGTCGACGACCCTTATACCGGCGTGGTGATCGAGAAGATCTCCAACCGCAAAGGCGAGCTGGCCGACATGCGCCCGACCGGCGCGGGCAAGACGCGGCTGGTCTTTTTCGCTCCCTCGCGCGGCCTGATCGGCTATCACGGCGAATTCCTCACCGACACCCGCGGCACCGGGGTGATGAACCGCATGTTCCACGGTTATGCGCCCTACAAGGGCGCGGTGGCGGGACGCTCGAACGGCGTGCTGGTGTCCAACTGCAGCGGCGAGGCGGTCGCCTACGGGCTGTGGTATCTCGAGGAGCGCGGCAAGCTGTTCGTGGTGCCGGGCAACAAGGTCTATGAGGGCATGATCGTCGGCCAGCACGCCAAGGACAACGATTTGATCGTCAATCCGGCCCGCGCCAAGCAGCTCACCAACATCCGCACCACGAGCAAGGACGAGGCGGTGCGCCTCACCCCCATCGTGCCCATGACGCTGGAACAGGCCATCGCCTATATCGAGGACGACGAGCTGGTCGAGGTCACCCCGCTTTCCATCCGCCTCAGGAAGCGCACGCTCGATCCCAATACCCGCAAGCGCGAAGCCCGTGCCGAAACGGATTAAGCCGTTTTCATTTCCCTGCCTCCCGCCCCTATGATGGCGCTGCGGCAAGGGAGGATTCGCATGGTCAGCCAAGACGACATCGCCTTCGTGAACCGCCTGGCCGATGCGGCGGGGGAAGCCATCCACCCTTATTTCCGCAAGAAGATCGAGGTCATCGACAAGGGCAAACACGGCTTCGATCCCGTCACCCAAGCCGATAAGCGCGCCGAGGAAGCCATTCGCGTCCTGATCGGGCTGGAGCGCCCCGCCGACGGCGTGCTGGGCGAGGAATTCGGCAAAATCGAAGGCACCAGCGGGCGCATATGGGTGATCGATCCCATCGACGGCACCCGCGCCTTCATCACCGGCAACACCCAATGGGGCACGCTGATTGCCTTGAACGAGGGCGGCAAACCCGTGCTCGGCCTGCTCGACCAGCCGGTCCTGCACGAACGCTTCCTCGGCACCGGCGGTAGCGCCGAATTCCATTCGCCCGAAGGCACCGCCAAACTCGCCACCCGCCCCTGCGCGTCGCTTTCCGAAGCCGTGCTGATGACCACCCATCCCTGGGATTATTTCAGCACCGCCGAACAGGAGGCCTTCCGCCGCCTCGCCAAGGCATCGCGTCTCACCCGCTTCGGCGGCGATTGCTACGCCTATGCCCTGCTGGCGATGGGCTTCGTCGATCTGGTGGTGGAGTCGGGCCTGCATCCCTGGGACATCCAGGCCATCATCCCCATCGTGGAAGGGGCGGGCGGCCTGGTCACCGATTGGCAGGGCGGGGACTGTGCCGAAGGCGGCCGCGTCATCGCCGCAAGCGACAGGCGCGTCCACGCCGAAGCCCTGAAATTCCTGGACGTGCGCTGAGGGATCAGCGGGTTTCCCTCACCCTGAGCCTGTCGAAGGGTGAGGAGTGCGGCGTCAATTCTAAAGGCTGTCCACGAATTCGTCGAATTCCCGCCAGAACCGCGCCCTTATGGCGTCCTGCTCCATCAGGATTTCGTGCCCGGACTCTTCCAGCTCGACATAGCGCCCGCGCGGCAGGCGGGCGGCGAAGCGGCGCGTGGCTTCCACTTTCACGATGCGGTCGCGCCCGGCCCCCACGATCAGCACCGGCGCCGCAATCGCTTCGGCATATCCTCCCGCCTTCGCTTTCCCGGTCGAACGATAGGTGGCCGCCAGCCAGCCCCAGGTCGGCCCGCCCAGGCGCAGCACCGGATGGGCGGCAAGGATTTCCTGCGTGCGGGCGAAACGCACGGGATCGCTGGTACAAAGCTGGGTGGAGAAATCGTCCTTCAAGGGATCGCGCTTCTGCATGCCCCAGGCGAAGCGGCGCCCATGTCCCAGGAAGGTCTGCACCGCGGCAGCGGCACGGGCCAGCAAAGAAGGATAGCCGCGCGCCGAAATTTCCAGCATCGGCGCGCTCAGCACCGCACCGCGGAACGCTCCCGGCCGGTCGTGCAGGGCTCTCAGGCCGATATGGGCGCCCATGGAATGGGCCAGCAGCAGCGGCGTGGCGGGCGACAGCGGCGCCACCACCTGCTGCATGACGCTCGTCAAATCGTCGTCGTATTCGGAATAATCGCCGACATACGACTTCATCGGATCGGCCAAGGCGCGGGCACTGCCGCCCTGGCCGCGCCAGTCGAACGTCACCGCCACCAGGCCGCGCGCATTCAGCTCGGCCGTGACCTCCATGTATTTCTCGATGAACTCCGAATGCCCGCCGAGCAGCACGCAGACGCGCCGGCTTTTCTTTTCCGGCTCGAACACGCCCACGCGCAGCCGCGTGCCGTCGGTGGCGGAGATATAGCGGAACAGGAACGGCGCCATGGCCATAGCAAATACCGGCCCGTGCCGTTTCTGACTATCGCCGGAAAATAAAATCTTTAACCGCGCGCTTTTTGCAGAACGGGTCCGAGCTTCATGGCCAGTGCCATGTCGCCGGCCACACGCAGCTTGCCCTGCATGAAGGCGGCGGTTCCGTCCAGCTCGCCCTTAACCAACTTTTCGAAGGTTTCCAGGCTGACGGTGATGGTGCAGTCGGCGGCTTTGCCGGCGCCGTCGGAGACGGTATTGGGTTGCGACTTGCCGTCGATAAAAACGCTGCCCGGCTCGCCGAAGTCGAACCGGAGCGTGCCGCCGAGTCCGGAATTGGCTCCCAGCCGGCTTCCCATCTCGGTGATGATCGTCTGCACCCGCGCGTCCATGATGTCCCTTCCCGTCCAGCAACGGCCCATCGGGGCCGGAAAGCATCATTAATTGAGCACTTGTACAACCCCCAGACAACAGCCCCGGCGCGGCGTTTCCGACCGCCGCTCCCCTTGAAAGCTGCGCCGCCGCTCCCCACCTAAAAACAGCCGGGAGGCTGGAAAGCTCCCGGCAGGAAAATGGTCCTGGCCAGACGGCGGGACCGCAAACGCTTCTAGGAGGTTTGACCATGCGTACATTCGACTTTTCCCCCTTGTTCCGCTCCACCATCGGCTTCGACCGGCTGTTCGACCTGATGGACAGCTACGCCGAGCAGTCCGGCGGCTACCCCCCCTACAACATCGAGCGCAGCGACGAGACGCATTACCGCATCACCTTGGCCGTCGCCGGCTTCGGCGAGAAAGACCTGAACATCGAGGTGAAGGAAGGCGTTCTCACCGTCATCGGCCAGCGCGACGAGCCGGAAAAACCCGAGCCGCGCGGCTTCCTCTACCAGGGCATCGCCGGCCGCGCCTTCGAGCGCCGCTTCCAACTCGCCGAGCATGTGGAAGTGCGCGCCGCCAAGCTGGAAAACGGCCTGCTTCACATCGACCTGGAGCGCGTGATCCCCGAGGAAAAAAAGCCCCGCCGAATCGCCATCAACGGCCCCGAGCTGAAGAGTATCGAGGGCAAGGCGGCCTGATTTCAGCCGGCAACCCGCAACCGGAAGTCCTACCCGCGGCCCAGGTTTTGACCTGCGGCCGCGGGTAACGGCCGCGACTGCGGCCGCGCCGCTCGTGCGGCGGGAGCCAAGGAGCGCGGATGCGCTCCGCCCGGCGATTGAGGGCGCCGAAAATGCCTCGGCATTTTCGGCCTTAAGAATACATACCGGGAAGAGCCGGGGTTCGCCCCGGCTCTTCTTTTTTTACCGCAGGCGATGGGGTAAACCTCTTTTTTCCTCCAGGGTGTCCGGAATGCCCAGCTGGCAAAGTTCCTTTTTCGACCGCTACTTGAGGATCGCCAAGCCGCGCGCGGTGGAGGCCGATACCGACATCGCGGAGCTGCGCCGCCAGTACACCTATCTCTCCGACCGCTTCGGCGCCGTGCCGCGCGACGGCGTCTTCGAGCCGGTGACGCTGGGCCCGGTCAAGGGCGAATGGGTCAAGACCAAGCTGTCCTCGCCCGCGCGGCTGATCCTGTATTTCCACGGCGGCGGCTACATCTCCGGCTCGCCGGAAACCCACCGCGCCCTGATCGCCAAGCTGGCGCACGCCTCCGAGGCCAGCGCCTTTTCCGTTTCCTACCGGCTGGCGCCGGAATACGCCTTCCCCGCGGCGGTGCGCGACGGCCTCGACGCCTACCGCCAGCTCACCGCCCGCGGCCTGCCGCCGTCTTCCATCGTGCTGGGGGGCAGCGGCTCCGGCGGCGGCCTTGCCTTCGCGGTGCTGCTGGCGATCCGCAATGCCGGCATGCCGATGCCGGCCGGGTGCCTGGCCATGTCGCCCTGGGCGGATTTGACGCTCTCCGGCTGGAGCGTGATGCAGAACGCCAAGAACGACACGGCGCTTTCCTGGGACCTGCTGTTCGTCAGCGCCCGGCATTATCTCAAGAAGAGCCCGCCCAGCGATCCCTATGCCTCGCCGGTCTTCGCCAGCTTCAAGGATTTTCCGCCGATCATGGTCCATGCCGGGGCGCTGGAGATGCTGCGCGACGACGCCTCGCGGCTGGGCGACCGCGCCGCCGAAGCAGGCGTGCCGGTGAGCGTCGAGATTTATGACGGCATGCAGCACGTCTTCCAGGCCAACAGCCATGTGCCCGAGGCGCGCGTCAGCCTGCAGCGGCTGGGCCAGTTCGTGCGCCAGCGCACGGCGGCGGCACAGACGGCCACCATCCGGGAATAATCAGGCCATTTTGGCGAAAGATTCGAGAAAGGCCTGGGGCAGCTTGGCGCCCGTGAAGTCGGTGTTCTTGACGATGATTTCGCGCAAATTGGCGTCGGCCAGGTTGGCGTAGGAAAAGTCGGCGTCCTGGATGCAGGCGCCGCGCAGATCGGCGCCGCGGAAATCGGTGTAACGCGCCTCCACCCCGTCGAGACGGGCCGGCAGCAGCCGTTCGTCGTCCAGGATCAGGGGCCCCAGCTTGGCGTCGCGCAGATCGGCCCGGTTCAGCTTGGCGCCGCAGAAATTGACGCCTCTGAGATCGGCCCGGCCCAGCCTGACATTGCGCAGATCGGCGTTCTGGAAATTGCTGCCCTGCAACGAGGCCCCTTCCAGGTCCAGCCCGTAGAGCGTGGCCTTCGGCGCCACCAGCGCGGTCAGCGGCCGTGTGCCGAGGGTGACGACTTTGCGCAGATCGGTGCCGGAAAGATCGGCCGGCGCGCCTTCGCGCCCGTCGCTTTCCGCCCAGCGGGCATGGGATTCGAGCACCGCATCGATGCCCGCCGGCAGTTTTTCCGGTTCGAGCCCCGCCGGCTTGCCGGTCAGGGTATGGCTCAGCTCGGCGCCGTCCAGCACCGTGCTGTCGAGCTTGACGCCGATCAGCACCGCCCCGGTGAGGATGGCTCCGGCCAGGTTGCAGCCCGAGAGGTCGGCATTCTCGAGGTTGGCGCCCTTGAGACACGCCTGGCGCAGATTGGCGCGGATCAGGCGGCAGTCCTTCATCATGGCGTCGGTGAAATCCGCCTGCACGGCGAAAGCCCCGTTCATCTTGGCGCGTTCCAGGTTGGCCGATTTGAGCAGGGCGGCGGGCAGTTCGGCCGGGCCGAGATCGTGCTGCATCACCCGAAGGTTGCCGTTGCGGTCCCATTCGGCGATGGTGCCCTCGCGTAGATCGGCCTCGAAGAGGTCGGCGCCGATCAGGTTCGCTCCCCGCAGGGAGACGCCCCGGAGGTCGGCGCGCCTGAGACTGGCTTGCGTCAGATTCGCACGCCTGAGGTCGGCCCCGAAGAAACTCGAGGAATCCAGCCGGGCCCTTGTCAGATTGGTCTCGGCCAGGATGGCCCCGGTGAAATCGGCATCCGCCAGATTGCGGCCGCTGAGGTCGAGGCCGGTGAGGTCGCTGAAGGCAAAAACCGCACGCGCCCCGCCAACCCGGCCCGCATAAAGGGCTTCGTGCCGGACCGCGGCGGCGGCGGCATCCTTCTGCGTCAGCTTGGCAATTACCTTGCGCTCGCCGTTCATGGACGTTCGCGGACCGGCCCGTTAACAATCCCGCGAGACATTCTTGGGACAACCCGCTAACAGCTGATTAAAAAGCGGAAATTTGCCTTTGCGCGCCGTCAACGCTAGGTCAGGGTTAGAAAAGTATGTAAGGTCCCGCCGCTTGGCGATTTAGCGCAGGAATCTGCGCGGGTCCGATAAGGCAAAAAGCCAGGGGGTGGGGTTGTCCCGGCCGCCGGGTCTAGAGACAAAAGAGGTAGCACTTGAGCAAGCGCAGTCTGATGCTCTCCACCGCGGCGGTTGCCCTTTTCAGCACCGCGGCACTGGCCGACACGACGATCGATTCCTCCGAGACCGCCCCCTACACGACCGGCGCCTTGCTCACCAGCAACACCGGGACGGCCAACGCGGGCAACATCACCATCCAGAGCGCGGGCTCGGTTGCGGTCGCGCAGGCCAGCCAGGGCGCCATCACCATCGACACCAACAACTGGCTGCTCAACCAGGGTGCCATCTCCAACAAGAACAATGACAACGCCTACGCCATCCATGTCGATCTTTCGCAAGACCGCGACTTCAGCGGGGCCACGTTCACCAACACCGCCGGCACCACGATCAACGCCACCGGCATCTATTTCGACAGCGCCTCGTCCGCCACGGTCACCGGCAGTTCCAACACGGGCAAGGTCGGCATCTATCTCGACGCCAGCGGCTGCACGGCGACGAACTGCACCTTCAAGGGCGACATCAACCTTGCCAGCGGTTCGGGGCTTTCCGTCCAAGGCGACTCGAGCGGCGCCATCGAGATCAGCAGCACCGCCATTCTCAACGGCAATCTGACGCTGGGCGGCACGGTGAGCGCGACGTCCAACACGACTTCGAATACCGCGACCAACGTGTTCGGCGTGGAGTCCCTCGGCCTGATCCAGGGCAATGTCTCCTTGCCTTCGGGCGGCTCGCTGACGGTTTACGGCCAGGGTGCGCGCGCCATGTCGATCCAAGGGACCGGCGTCACGGGATATATCGCCATCGGCGGTACGCTGGCCTCCACGGTCAGCTCGCCGCAGGTGTTGAACTACAGCACGAAGATCAACACCACCACCAATCCCGAAGCGGGCCCGGCCCTGGAAGTCAGCGCCGGCGTCGGCGGCGGCATCGCCATCCTCGGTCCGACCGCGTCGGGCGTGGGTGCGACGGCCGCTTCCGTTACCGTTTCCGGAACCGGTCCGGCGATCTATATTTCGCCCGCCGCGAACACCTCCGTGACGGCCCCGGCCGGGGCCATGACGATCGGGGTCTACACGGCCGACACGGCCGATCCCGGTTTCAGCTTCTACAACCGGGGCACCGTCAGCATCACGCCGACGAACTACAACGACTCGGCCATGGTGATGGAGCTGGTGGGGTATTCCAGTACGCAGCACACCGTGCTGACGGGCGGCTTGTTCAATTCCGGATCGATGACGAGCAGCGTGCAAAGCTCCGATTCGAGCACCGGCACCACCGGCTTAAGCGCCACCGGCCTTTATATCGGCAATTACGTCGATCTTCTGCCGAACGCGTCGAACAAGATCGCCGGGTCCTCTGCCACGGTTCCCGGCGATCAGGCGTCGCTGGTGAATTCCAACGCGTCCGGCAGCGGCTCGATCGTCGCCTCGGTCAGCGGCACCAAGGGCGGCATCGCCCAGGCCATCTACATTTCGACCTATGCCAACGTGTCCTCCATCATCAATACGGGCACCATTCACGCCTCGGCGACCGTGACCGATTCGACGCTCACCGGCAACGCATCGGGGTCGTCCTATCCGCTTATCGCCCGTGCCATTGTCGATGCCTCCGGCAGCGTCACCTCCATCTTCAACAGCGGTACCATCGCCGCCGTCGCCGGCTATGTGGCCACCAGCAGCTCGACGCCGATTGCGCTGGACAACGACAGCCAGATCGCCACGGCGATCGACCTGAGAGGGGGCAGCGAATCCACGCCCTCCGGTTCGGGCGTCATCATCAAGAACTACTCGGGCTCCAGCGCCGCCACCATCGTCGGCGACATCCTGTTCGGCACGGGCAACAATCAGGTCCTCGACCTGGAGGGTGCCAGCAGCAGCCTGATGTCGACCGTCACCGGCAACGTCATTTTCGGCAGCACGCTTGCGAACAGCAGCAGCAGCGGCGACAAGCTGATCATCGGCGGCTATTCCACACTTACGGGCGCGGTGCTGACGCAGGAAGCCGTGAGCGGCCTTGGCATCGACGTCAGCGTGGCCGCGCACGGCACCCTCACCCTGTTGAACAATTCGGATGCGCTGATACCCCTCGGCATCAATTGCACCCAGACGCCGGCGGCCTGCACCCTCAATGCCAACAACTTCACGGTGGCCACGGGAGGCACGGTCAATCTCGGCGTCAACCGCTCCATGAACGCGAGCGGGGGCCTGGTGTCCGCGCAGTCGGTCAACTTCGCGACCGGCTCCACTCTGGGCATCACCTATGCCAGCTTCATTCCCCAGAACGTCAACCAGTTCGTGCTGATCACGGCGAACAGCGGCAACCTCAACATCGACCCGCTGACGATCTCCACCTACAACAGTGCCGCCAACGACAAGTATCTCCTGCAATCGGCCACCTTGTGCATGACGACCCAGGCGGGGTGTACCAGGCCCGCCGGCCTTGCCGACAATCTGGATGCGCTGGTTCTCAACGCCACGCTCAAATCGGCCGCGCAGCTCGGCTTGACCGCCGGCAGCGTTGCGGTCACGCCGATCACGACGACGACCGGAACGGCGACCACCCTGTTCGCCCAGACGAATCTGGCGCTGGGCATCGACGATTCGCTGGGCGCCGCCATGATCAACGGCATCCACAACGCCGCCGAGGCGCAGAAGGCCTACAACGCCTTTGCGCCCGACCTCACGGGCGGCACGCGCGCCATCGCCATCTCGATCACCGATTCCGCCACCGGTCCGGTGGCCGCCCGCCAGCGCATGTTGCGCATGTACTCCAAGGCGGAAGGCGAGATGACCCTGTGGGGCCAGGAATTCGTCCAGATGATCAAGGACCCGGGCGAGGGCGTGACCGATCCCAACACCGACTCCAAGACCTCGCCCGGCTTCAAGGACCACGGCTTCGGCTTCGTCCTGGGCTTGGATAGAGGCAGTCCCAAATACGGCTGGTACGGCGGCGCCTTCACCTTCTACGAAGGCGACGTCAACGAGCTGTCGCGCCCCAGCCACGAGAACCAGCAGTGGTATCTGTTGAGCCTGTACTCGACCTGGCGCGGCAAGGGCCTTTTCCTCGACACCAAGCTCGACGCCGGTTACGGCCACATCGACGGCAAGCGTTCCATCACGCTGGTCACGGATGTCGGCAGCTATTACCGCGAGGCCGACAACAAACATGCCGGCGCCTTGATCTCGGGCAGTGTGGTCACGGGCGGGATGTTCTCCTACGGCGCGGCGACCTTCATGCCGCAGGTGAACATCGACGGCCTTTATGTGCGCGAGGAAGGCTATACCGAGCACAATCCCAACACGACGACGGTGGGCGACGGCTTCGACCTCAAGGTCAACCAGTCCTATGCCAAGTCGCTGCGGGCCTTCATCGGCTTCGACGCCCGCTACGATCTCGAATTGTGGGACTTCTTCCTGCAGCCGGAAGCGCGTGCGGGTTATCGCTACGATTTCCTCAGCGATCCGGTGAAGCTCAAGGCGGCCTTCGCCTATGCCGACACCTCGAATCCGGTGCTGGCCGTGCCCGGTCCCACCTTCACCTTGACCGGGCCCGATCCCTCGCAGGGCAATTTTGTGCTCGGCGGCACGCTGGCGGCGACCACCGACGCCTGGACGCTCGGCCTCAACTTCGACATCGTGCGCGGCACCAACGGCGCCTTCCAGCAGGTCGGCACGATCAACATCCTGGGCCGGATTTAACTCTGCAATCGCCCCTTGCGGGGAGGCCGGTACAAAAGCGCGCGAATTGCATCGGGTGGGGGGCGCAAAAGCCGCACCCCACCCGAACGGTTATTCGCCGTTCGCCAATTTCACGAAGCGCTCCACATCCTCTTGCGGCGTGGCAAAGGACGTCACCAGCCGAATCAGCGTGCGTCCGCCGGAAGGCGGCGACCAGTCGTAGAAGACGGCACCGCCTTGGCGCAGCCGCTCCACCACGGCATCCGGCAGCGACACGAAGACGCTGTTGGCCTCTACGGGATGGGCGATCTCGGCCCCTGCGACCCGGGAGAGGCCGGCCGCCAGCTGCCGGGCCAGCGCATTGGCTGCGGCGGCGTGGCGCAGCCAGCGCTCGCCGGTGAGATAGGCGTCGAGCTGGGCCGAAACGAAGCGCATCTTGGACAACAGATGGCCGGCCTTCTTGCGACGGTATTCGAAGTCCTTGACGTCGTCCTGCCGGAAGAAAATGACGGCTTCGGCCCCCAGGGCGCCGTTCTTGGTGGCGCCGAAACTCAGCGCATCGACACCGGCGCGCCAGGTGAGGTCGGCCGGGCTCGAACCCAGATATGCCAGCGCATTGGCGAAGCGCGCTCCGTCCATGTGCACCTTCATGCCGTGGGCATGGGCCAGGGCGCAAAGCGCGGAGATCTCCGCCGGCGTGTAGACCGTTCCCAGCTCCGTCGGCTGGGTGAGGGAAAGCGCGGCGGGCTGGGCGTGATGCACGAAGCCCTTGAGGAAATGGCCCAAAGCGCCTTCCAGGCTGTGCGGCGTGATTTTGGCACCGTCGCCCGGTAGCGTTACCATCTTGGCGCCGTGGGTGAAGAATTCCGGCGCGCCGCATTCGTCCACGGCGATGTGGCTTTCGGCATGGCAGAAGATGGCGCCGTGCTGCGGCGTCAGGGTTGCCAGCGCCAGCGCATTGGCCGCCGTTCCGCTGATGACCGGGAAGACGGCAATGTCGCGCTCGAAGAGATGGCAGAGCCGGCCGCGGACTTTGGCGGTGAGGGCGTCTTCGCCATAGGACGGCACGGCACCTTCGCCGGCCTGGACCAGGGCGGCGATGATCTCCCGCCAGGCGCCATAGGCATTATCGGATGCGAAATTCATGGCTTTTCCGTTTCCCGCCTCACCAGCTTCCCGTATTCGGCATCGACAGCCAGGGCTCCTCGGGCGGCAGCGATTCGCCGTCTTGCAGCAGCTCGATGGAAATGCCGTCCGGCGAGCGGATGAAGGCCATGCGCCCGTCGCGCGGCGGCCGGTTGATGGCGACCCCGGCCTTCATCAATTTGTCGCAGGTGGCGTAGATGTTTTCGACGGCGAAGGCGAGGTGGCCGAAGTTCCGCCCGCCCGTGTAGTCTTCCTTGTCCCAGTTGTACGTGAGTTCGACAAGCGGGGCGTTCCGGCTTTGGGCGGTTTGGCGGTCTCCGGGAGCCGCCAGGTAGACCAGCGTGAAGCGGCCTTTTTCGCTTTCCATCCGGTGCATCTCGGCAAGACCCAGCTTGGCGCAGAAGAAATCCAGTGCCGAATCAAGCTCGGCGACCCGGACCATGGCGTGCAGGTAGCGCATAGACGTCTCTCCTTTTCTTGGGTGTGCGGGTGACCGGTTGTTAGCCATCGCCGCAATAAGTCCGTCATTGCGGCGCTGTGGAAAATACCGGTGGACGATTGGCCGCACACGAAAAATCCAGTCGTTGCAACGCTCTTTTCGCGGGATCGGTGTGGGAAAGCTGCCGCTGCGCGAATCCGCCACAAGCGACTTGCCGAAAATTGGACATTTTCTCTTGCGTTTTAGTCTCCCGTGTTATGAGAGCTTCCCGTGCCGGAATCTCCAGGAATGCCAAGGCGATGTTAACCAAACTCTGCGAGAACCGGCATTTGTCGACGGACCCACTGGACCGACCGGCGAACGATGTTTACGATTGCGTAACTGAAGAAGCGCTCGGGTTGGGCGCCCGGTGGGGGACGCGTGAGCACGGTCTGCTAAGGCAGCTCGGCCCGGCGCGTTAGCGCCGGGTCTAAGTTTATAAAGGTACCGGTAAACACCCATGGAACAGCCACTACACACAATCAGGGCCACCCAGTCGTCGATGCTGTCGCCGAAGCGCTTGCCGGCGCTGGCGGCCTCGACCGTGATCGTCATCGGGTTTGCCTGGGCGCTTTCGACGGGTCTGGCACAGACCCTGGTCGAGAAGCTTCCGGATGAAATCAAGATCGACGTTCTCAAAGAGAAGATCGAAAAGAAGGAGCCGCCGCCGCCGCCGCCCGAGTTGAAGGCGCCGCCGCCGCCCTTCGTGCCGCCGCCGGACATCGTCATTCAGAGCGAGGCTCCGCCGACGAACACCATCACCACGCAAAGCAAGATTCCGACCCAGCAGCTGATTTCGTCGCCCGCATCGATCGGTAAGCCGCATGTCTGCATGCAGGATTACCCGGCGATTTCGGTACGCCTGGGCGAACAGGGAACCACCACCCTCGGGTTCACGATCACGGCCGACGGTCACGTCGAGAACGTGCACGTGGTTAATTCGAGCGGTTCGGATCGTCTGGACCATGCCGCGGTCAATTGCGCCGAAAGCTGGCGTTACAAGGCGGCTGTCAGGGACAACCAACCGGTCGCGGTTCCGTGGAAAGCGGATGTGAAATGGGTCCTGCACTGAGACGGCAGGCAAGAGCGTAAACGGGTTAATTTCGACAGCTACGGAGTAGTACTGACATGATCTCGAAACATCTGACGATTGCAGCCGCTTTCGTCCTTCTCACCGGTCTCAGCGTCGGCACCGCGCAGGCGCAGGCCACGGCCCCGGCCCCCACGGCACCCGCCGCAACGGCTCCGGCTCCTGCTCCTGTGGCCGCTCCCGGCCAGCAGGTCATCAAAGCCCCCACCGCGTCGACCGGGGAAGAGAACCCCTACGGCCTTATGGACATCATCCATAAGAAAAACCCGGTTTCCTACAGCGTGCTCGCCATCCTGCTGATCATGTCGATCGGAACCTGGTACATCTTCTTCGTGAAGTTCTTCGATCAGGGCCGCATCCTGAATCAGGCCCGTCTGGTCGAGCGCCGCTTCTGGACCTCGGGCACGCTGAACGAAGGCATCGAGAAGCTGCCGAAGAACTCCCTGTTCCGCGCTCTGGCGGAAGCCGGCGTACGCTCGGCTGCGGGCGGCACCTCGCTGGTCGGCCTCAACGACTGGATCGGCATGAGCCTGTCGCGTCAGCTTGAAGACGCCAACGGCCGGCTCCAGGGCGGCATCACCTGGCTCGCTTCGGTGGGTTCGGTGGCTCCGTTCGTCGGCCTGTTCGGAACGGTGTGGGGCATCCTGCAAGCCCTGATCGCCATCGGCGTGGCCGGCCAGGCCTCGATCGACAAGGTGGCGGGCCCGGTGGGTGAAGCGCTGATCATGACGGCCCTCGGCCTTGCCGCCGCCGTCCCGGCCGTGCTGCTCTACAACTTCCTGGTTCGCCGCAACAAGGTGATCACCGAGAAGCTTCGCGGCTTCGCCGGCGACCTGCAGACGTACTTGATCTCGAAGGGCGGCAAGTAAGTTTCAGTTCGCCTTTCCGATCAAGGTTTGCGGAGAATAACCATGGCTGTGTATGCTCAAAGTGGCTCGGCAGGAGAAGAGGACGAGCTGAACGCCACCATTAACGTGGTGCCGTTGGTGGACATCATGCTCGTGATGCTCATCATCTTCCTCGTCACCATTCCGGTCATCGTCAAGGTCGTGCCGTTGCAGCTTCCCAATGCGCGCAACATCGCGACCGTGACCAAGCCGGAAAACATCGTGATCTCGGTGGATGTGGGAGAGAACGTGTACTGGAACAATGCTCCGGTCCAATACGCCGATCTCCACGCCCGTTTCCTGTCCGCGTTGCTGCGCGCGGCCAAGGCCGGCACGCCGCTCCCCGAGGTGCATATCCGTGGCGACAAGAACGTCCGCTTCGAAGCGCTGGGCCGCGTCATTCTGGCGGCCCAGCAGGCGGGCGTTCCCAAGGTTGGCTTCATCACCGAACCGCGCAACGAAACTGACTAACTCGCGTAGCGAATTGAGAAGGTAGTTCTGCCATGGCAATGGAAATAAAGCGCGGCGAAGGCGAGCCGATGATCGAGATGAACATGACGCCGTTGATCGACGTCATGCTGGTGCTCCTGACTCTCCTCATCATCACCCTGCCGATACAGACGCATGCGGTGAAGCTGGACATGCCCCAGTCGCGCCTGAACCAGAATCCGCCTAAGATCCAGCCCGTCGTTGTCAACCTGGGGGTGGACTTCGACGGCACGATCCTGTGGAACGGCACCCCGGTCGATCGGGCGACGATGGATTCGTACTTCCTGGATGCATCCCAGGCGGATCCGCAACCGGAAATACACCTTAATCCGAACAAACTCGCCAAGTACGACATTGTCGCCAAAGTGTTGGCGGATGCCCAGCGTATCGGCGTGAAGAAGATCGGTTTCACTGGTCTCGACCAGTATATGCAGTAATGTGAGGGGGCGGCCTAAGTCTCTCCGGGCGTGCCGAAAACACGCCCGGAAGACCTGTGTGCCAAGGCGAAGACATAGAGGTCTCTGAGATGTTCGCAAAAAAACTGCGCGCCGTCGCGACGGCGTTTGTGCTTGCAACGGCCGCGATCGCAGTCGCGGGGGTAATGAGTGTGACACCGGCCGAGGCTGCCCTGCGGCCCTCCGTCGGCAAGCCGCTCCAGGAAGCCCAGGCCCTGGCCGGCCAGGGCAATTACCAGGCCGCCATGGCCAAGGTTCACCAGGCCGAAGCCGTCGGCGGTCTCACCGCCGAGGAACAGAAGATCATCGGCCAGATGCGGGACTACATCTCGGTGAAGTCCGGCGGCACGGTGGGCGTGACCAGCGCGGTCGGCGCCAAGGCGAAATTCGACAACGATTACCGTTCCGGCCGCTTCCGCGACGTCATCGCGGACGAGGACATGCTGCGCAAATACGGCGCGCTGGACGGCAACAGCATGGTGATCATCGCCCAGGCCTATTACCGCTCGGGCGACAACCTGGGCTGCGTGCACTACGCCAATGCCCATTCGGGCGCCGGGGCCTCCATGCTCGAACTGGCGATGCGCTGCGCCTACGAAACGCACGACACGGATCTGATGCGGCAGTCGGCCGAGTCGCTGGTTGCCGCCAGCGGCACGCCGAAGAACTGGGATCAGCTGCTGCGCCTGGCCGAAAGCGCCAAGGGTCTTTCCGATCCGCAGACGCTCGACATCTATCGTCTCAAATACATGACCGGCGCGATGAAGGGCGCCGACGATTACTTCACCCTGGCCCAGCTTCTGATCGCGGCCCATCTGCCGAGCGAAGCCCGCGCCGTGGTGGAGAAGGGCATGTCCCTCAAGCTCTTGGTGGACCAGCGGGCCCAGCGCCTTTACGCCCTGACCAAGCAGAACCAGGCCGGCGATCTGGCCAATCTGGGACGGGATGCGGCGGCGGCCCAGCACGCGTCCAATGGCGACGATCTGATCAAGCTCGGCGAAGACTACACCGGCATGGGCAAGTTCAAGGAAGCCGTTGACGCCATCCAGGCCGGCATCGACAAGGGCGTGCGGGACCCCGACAACGCGCAAATCCGCCTCGCCGTCGCCTATTACGGCGCCGGCCAGAAGCCCCAGGCGCTTGCGGCGCTGGCCAAGGCGAAGAAGACGCCCAACGGCGAGATGGTCGGCCGCCTGTGGAGCATCTACATCCGCCAGCACTGACGGATTGCACATCGCGTAAGGAAGCGGCGGGCCTGTCCCGCCGCTTTCGTTTTGTTTTCCTTCCCCGCTTGCGGGGGAGATGCCGTACCGCAGCGCGGTACGGCGGATGGGGGATCACCTCCACCAGGACTTTTTCGCCGGCGGCGGAGGCGGCTTGGCGGCTTCCACTGCGGCGGCCAGATAGCCCCGCACATCGGTGTCGGGCGGTGCGGCGACGCCTTTGCCCGGCCCGGGTGTCTTCAGTTCGGCCAAGGTGAAATCCATCCGCGCCTCATAGGTGCGGTCGATCTGGTTGCGCAGGTTGCGTTCGGCCTCGTACCACGCCGTCTTCAGCGTGTTGTCCGGGCAGGTGGCCATCTCCCCGCCCGAGGTCGCGCCCCAGCGCCGTTCGGGGCATTGATAGGGGTCGAAGGACATCTCGAACAAGCGCCGCCGCGCCTCCTCGTATCCCAGCGTGATCTTGGAACCGTCGCTGCGGCTGTAAGCGATCCTGCACTGCGCCGCATGGCGGTCGTAGACGGCCAGCATGTCCGCGGCCAGGTTCTTACCCTCATAGGCGAGTTTCTTGTCGTGCTTCGAGGCCATCCATAAAAAGCGTGCGGCGTCGTCGCGCAGCTCCTTGAAGGCGGTCTTGAGGCGGGCGTCGCGCGACGGCGTGGAATAGGTCTCCCAGTCGCCTTCGGTGCCGTAGATGTTGGGCGGCAGCCGTTCCGGCTCGTCCCGCTTTTGCAGCCCCGCTTCGCGCGACAGGTCGACCGCCTGCACGCGGTACTGCAGGTCGTCGCAGTTGGAATCGACCATGTCGGCGATCTCGCGCAGGGGGTCGAACAGGAGCGTGCCGCCCGCCATCTCGGCCCGCACGAAGTCGTAGTAATCGAGCCTCTCGCCCTTCAGCGTGAAGCTGCCGTCCTTCCATTGCGAATCTTCGGCGGGGCGCTTGCCGTTGCCGAAATACTGCTCCAGCGAGAAGTCGGCGATCTCCTTGTTGGCGGCCGGCACGATGCGGCCGCCGTGCCAGACGCCGTCCGCGTCCTTGACCGCGCCCTCCAGGCGCTGCGGACGCCAGTTCTTGAAGCCGGCCCCCATGCCCGGCAGGGACCGGGCGAAGCGCAAATCGTAGTAGCCGCGGGTCACGGAATAATCGGGATGGGCGTCGAAGTAGCGGATGCGGCCGTTGCGCTCCACCTTCCAGACCATGGCTAGGTGGCCGTTGGGATCGTAGATCACGGTGCCGGGGCGGATCGCCTTGCGGCTGATGGCGGGGGAGTAGAAATCCTGCTCGTAGGGCTCTTGCAGCTCGGGGTGGATGCGGTAGGTGGCCGAGGACACCGCATCGCGTATCACGTCGAGGGTGCGATAGCCGTTCAGGCCTTCGGGGTAGACGCGGGCCGTGACGCGGTTGCCCGAAAGCGAATAACGCATGTCGTGCGAGGCGCCGCGCGGCTCGATCTCGCTTTCGTAGGAGAAGGGCAGGCCCCGCTTCCAGGCGAAATAGAAGCGCAGCACGTAAGGCAGGTCGGCGCAGTCGGAGGCGAAGACCATCCCCGGCGGATCGGTGCCGCGATAGGGATTGTGCGGATCGTGCAGGCAGCGATCGACGGTGGCGCAGCCCGATTCGCCCAGTTCGGCGATGAACTGGCCGAACTCCTTCTCGTCGGCGTCCGTCCAGTGGTCGGCGCGGACGAGGTAGGGCGCGGGCGGATAGCTGACGGCAAGGGGCGGGGGCGCATCCGGCACGGCGCCTTTTCCGGGCAGAGGCTGGACCATCGCCGCCGTGCCGTCGGGCAGCGTCACGGCCGCGGCCGCCGCCGCCGCCGGCACGTCCTCCGCCGTCACCCTGTCCGGTGCCAGCGCGCCGCCCAGAAGCAGCACTGCGAAGATCCCCGCCCACTTCCCCATTCCACGAACGGTAGTGCCCCAGCCGCCCCGGTCAAGCCTCGGGCAACAAACCTGCCGCCTTTTTGTGGCAGCTTGCCTCTCTTCACCCTAAAGTTCCGGGCGATGAGCGAAATCCTGACGCTGGCGGAAACCACCGCCCTGTTGCTCTCCCTGCGGATTTCCGGGGTGGCGATAGCCTGTGCGTTGCCTTTCGCTTTCATGACGGCATGGTTGCTGTCGCAGCGCCGCTTCACCGGCAAAAGCCTGGCCAGCGGCATCGTCCACCTGCCGCTGGTGCTGCCGCCGGTGGCGGTGGGCTACCTCTTGCTGGTGGTATTCGGCGCCCGGGGCCCGGTGGGGTCCTGGCTGTGGGACAATCTCGGCATCCGCTTCGTCTTCAGCTGGACGGGAGCGGCCCTGGCAAGCGCCCTGATCACCTTTCCGCTGCAAGTCCGGGCCATCCGCCTGGCGCTGGAAGGCGCCGACCCGGGCCTTGCGGAGGCCGCCCGCACGCTGGGCGCCGGGCGCCTGGACCGCCTTCTCAACCTCACCCTGCCGCTGGCCCTGCCCGGGATCGTCAGCGGGGCGATCACCGCCTTTGCCGCCAGCCTGGGCGAGTTCGGCGCCATCATCACCTTCGTCTCCAACATCCCCGGCGAGACCCAGACCCTGCCCTTGGCGATCTATGCCGCGCTGCAAGCCCCCGGCGGCGAGACGGAGGCGGCGCGGCTTTGCCTGTTGTCGATTCTCCTGGCGCTCCTCTTCGTCACGGTAGGCGAGATCGCCGCCCGGAGGCTGTGGCGATGAGCCTCGAAGTCCGCCTCAAGCACCGCCTGGGCGATTTCGTGCTGGATGCCGAATTCGCCACCCACGGCCATGTCACGGCGCTGTTCGGGCCGTCCGGGGCGGGCAAGTCGAGCATCGTGGCGGCCATTGCCGGGCTCAGCCGCCCGCGCCAGGGGCGCATTGCATTGGACGGACGGGTGCTGACCGAAACCCCGCGCCTCTTCGTGCCGCCGGAGCAGCGCCGCATCGCCGTGGTGTTCCAGGATGCCCGCCTGTTTCCGCATATGAGCGTGCAGAACAACCTTCTCTTCGGCTGGCGCCGGGCGGCGGCCCGTGCGCGGGCGGCGGCCCGTGCGCGGGCGGCGGCGAAGGCGGAGGCCGCGACGATCTCCCATGTGGTCGAGCTGCTGGGCCTCGGCGCCCTGCTGGGGCGCCGCCCGCACAAGCTCTCCGGCGGCGAGAAAAGCCGCGTGGCGCTGGGCCGGGCGCTGCTGGCTTCGCCCGACCTGCTGCTCTTGGACGAGCCGCTGGCCTCGCTCGATGCCGCCCGGCGCGGGAGATCCTGCCTTATCTCGAAAGATTGGCGCGGCAGGAGAAGCTGCCCATGCTCTATGTCAGCCACCAGGTGGACGAGGTAGCCCGCCTGGCCGACGAGGTGGTGGTGCTGGAAAACGGCCGGGTGAAGGCGCAAGGGCCGGTGTTCGAGCTGCTGACCGATGTGGACGGCGTTGCCGGGGTGCCGCCGCTGGGGGCGGTGTTCGATGCCACGGTCGAAGAGCACCGCCCCGACGGCCTCACCACGCTGGCCTTCGCGGGCGGTCTGCTCCATCTCTCCCGCCTGGCGCAGCCGCCCGGCACCAGGCTGCGGGTGCGGCTGCGCGCCGAAGACATCCTGCTGGCGCTGGAAGAGCCCAAGGCCATCAGCGCCAACAACGTGCTTCCCTGCCGCGTGCAGACGGTGCACGCGGATGCAGAGGAAGCGGATGTGGCGCTGCTCTGCGGGGCGACGCGCCTCGTTTCGCGTATCACCCGCGCCTCGCTCGCGCGCCTCGGCCTGGAAGCGGGCATGGCGGTCTATGCCGTGGTCAAATCCGTTACGGTGGAGAAGGACGCCGGTTACCCCGGAACACCAGCTTCTTCGACAGGGTGAAGTTGAAGACCAGCCCCACCAGCACGCCGAAGAACAGCGCCACATAAGGCACCTTGAGCGGCCAGGGCGCGTAACCGATCAAGAGCGCATAGACGGCGAAATTGGCCACGGCCCCCAGCGAATTGGTGGCCACGAAGCGCGCCCATTCGCCCAGCATTCCGGCATGGCCGGTGCTTTTGTGCTCGTGGAAGGTGATGGTGCGGTTGCCCCACCAGGTGAAGGTGACGGCCACGGCGAAGCCGAACAGCCAGCCGCCGTGATCGCCCAGGTGCAAAAGGTTCTTCGCCACGGCCAGCGCCGCCTCGTTGACGAAGAAACCGGCCCCGCCCACCGCGCCGAAGCGGACGAGTTTGGAGGCCAGCAGTCGCGCGAGAAGCTGTTTCACGGCCGCCGCATATCCTGCGGACCGGGCATGGACAGATAGGTCATGCGCTTCAGTTCCCAGCGCCCGCGCGTGACGCTTTCCAGCAACAGGCCGGTGAACAGTGCCAGGAAGGCGATCATCATCATGCCGGTGACCAGCACGGCGGTGGGGACGCGCGGCACCAGCCCGGTCTCGAAATACTCGATCACCACGGGAATGCCGATGCCGAACGAGAACAGGGCGAAGAAGAGGAAGATCAGGCCGAAGAACACCAGCGGCCGCTCGCGCCGCGTCAGTCCCACGATGTTCATCAGGATGCGCAGCCCGTCGCGATAGGTGTTGAGCTTCGAGGCCGAGCCTTCGGGGCGTTCCTTGTAGCGGGTCGGCACCTCGGCCAGCGGCACCAGCATCCGCACGGCATGGACCGTCAGCTCGGTTTCGATGCCGAAACCTTCCACCGCCGAAGGGAAGGACTTGACGAAGCGCCGCGACATGACGCGGTAGCCCGACAGCATGTCGCCCAGATGGACGCCGAACAAAAGGCCGGTGAGCCCGGTGAGCAGCCGGTTGCCCAGCACATGGCCGCGCCGGTAGGCGGCCGTGGCGGTGGCTTCGCGCTTGCCGGTGACGATGTCGAGGCCTTGCTCGATCAGCCTGGCGACCATGGCGGGCGCCGCGCCGGCGTCGTAGGTGTCGTCGCCGTCCACCAGGATATAGACGTCCGCCTCGACGTCCGCGAACATGCGGCGCACCACGTTGCCCTTGCCCTGGTGGTTCTCCGAACGCACCACGGCGCCGGCTTCCCGCGCCACCGCGACGGTCGCGTCCTTGGAATTGTTGTCGTAGACGTAGACGATGGCGCCGGGCAGCACGGCCTTGAAGTCGCCGACCACCTTGGCGATGGACATCGCTTCGTTGTAGCAGGGCACCAGCACGGCGAGCCGGGGCTCGGCTTTCACCATGTCCGGCGCGTGAGCGGACACCATTGATAGGCCCCTGTCAGGTTGGTGGTGAAGATCCGGCACTTTTGCCACTCGATGGCCAGCCCGTAATCGACGGCGGCGGCGCTGGCGCGGCCCATATCATAGGCGTCCGCGATCAGGAAGAGGGGGCCTTTGTGGGCCGCCACGCGCCGCTTCATTTCCCTGGTCAGAAAGGAGCCGTCCCGGGGTTGCATCATCCAGCCGTCGATGCGCAGGACGGGAATTGCGGGCGGCAGGGCGGGGGCGATGAAGCCCAGCGGCGCGTCGCCCGTCATCACCACCATGGTGTGGGCCGGATCGGCGATCTTGGGCAGGTCGACGGCGATGTAGGGATCGCCCAGCGGCGCCCCTTCCGGATGCTCGCTGCGGGTGAACAACAGGGCGAAGAAGAACAGCACGCCGACGGCGATCAGCTGCGTGCGGCGCGCCAGCGGCAGCAGTCCCACCGCCATCAGCATCAGCACCGGCGCCAGCATCTCGAGCTGCAGGATGTAGCGGTAGATGGCGAAGGTCTTGAGCCAGAAGAAATAGGACACCGCCGCGAAGGCGAAGGCGATGCGCACCGCCTGGGGATCGCAGAGCGGCTGTTTGGAACGCTTGCCCGCCAGCCACACCGCCAGGGTGGCGATGATCAGCACATAGGCGATGCCCACCCGGATGTCCGCATAGGGAAGATCGTCGGCGATCTTCCAGTCGAGCGAGAACAGGATGGGATAGGCCAGCGCCTTCCAGGTCGAGGTCGGCAGGAAGCGCATGTCGCGGTAGGGCGAATCGAGCGCCAGCGGCGAGCGGAAGACATCGTTGAAATAGGGGAACAGCGGATTGCCGGTCAGTTCCTCCATCCGCCACATCCAGAAGCCGGCGCAAAGCAGGAATCCGGCCACGCCGCCCAGCCCGCCTGCAATCAAGCGCGTGAGGATATGCTTGCGGCTGCCGCCTACGGCGACAAGCGCCGCGGCGAAGCCGATGGCGAAGGGCGCCTCGGGCAGTTTCAGCCCCGCCGCCGCGCCGGTGAGGAAGCCGCCCAGGGCGCACCACAGCGCTACATTTTTCAGTGCCCCTTCCGCCAGTTCCTTGCGTTTCACCACCAGGATGCAAAGGCTCGTCAGCGTGAACAGGCTCATCACGTTGTCGTAGTAATGCGAGCCGTAAAGGCCGAGCGTCAGCCCGCCCGTCATGGCGAAGAAGGACACTGCCGCCGCCGGCAGCGCCCGGTTCTCGCAGGTCAGGCTCGAACGCACCGTCAGGTAGAGCGGCACGATGTTGGCCGCCTGGAACAGGCCCAGCACGGCGACGGCGAACCACGAGGCGGTGTGGGTGGCGAGCAGGTAGAAGGGCACGTCCGAGAGCGGGTTGTAATAGCTGCCCTGGTGCGCCACGGCGATGTCGATGCCCATGCGCCCGTTCAACAGGGCATAGGGGATGTACCAATGGTAGTTGCGGAAATCCCAGGAGGTGTCCTTGCCCAGCCAGACGACATACGCGGTCCAGACCAGCAGCGAGCCCCCCAGGAAGGCAAGCTCGCCCGGTGCCAGACGCAACGCCTTGATCGGGGTACCGGCTGACGACATGGGACGACCGCGGCTAGAGCGCAATCCCGAAAAGTGCGGTCGATAACGACAGCGTATTCGACGGTTTTCGCCGGATTGCGCGACAAACAAAGGAATCTAGAGCATGTTTCCGACTCGAAGAAGAGGAATGTGCTCTAGTGAACCGCCTGTGTTCTAGCGCATTTTGTCCTTAGGGAAGAAGGGTCCGTCAGGTTTCGTGGTCCACGGCCAGATTGGCCAGGAATTGTTCGGTGCACGACCGCCAGTTGCGCATGATGGCAAAGGCCCTGGCATCGCCGCGCTTGAGCTTCAGCGCCGTCCGGCAGGCCTTGCCGAGATCCTCGTCCAACACGCCCACCGCCCAGTCGCCGATGACGTCCTTGGGGCCCTGGACGGGGTAGGCCGCCACCGGCGTGCCGCAGGCCAAGGCCTCCAGCAGCACCAGCCCGAAGGTGTCGGTCTTCGAGGGAAAGACGAAAACGTCGCTGGCCGCATAGGCCTCCACCAGCGCCTCGCCGGTGCGCGGCCCCAGGAATTGCGCCTCGGGATAGGCCCTGGAAAGAGACGCACGGGCCGGGCCGTCGCCCACCAGCACCTTGGTGCCCGGCAGGTCGAGCTTGAGGAAGGCCTCGATGTTCTTCTCCACCGCGATGCGCCCGACATAAAGCCAGAGCGGCCGCGGGAAGGGCAGGGCGGCGTCCGGCAGCGGCCGGAACAGGTCGGTATCGACCCCCCGCGACCAGATGCGCAGATTGCGGAAGCCGTGGGCTTCCAGTTCGCGCTTCAAGGCCGGGGTGGCGACCATCATGGCGGTGGCCGGCCCGTGGAACCAGCGCAGGAAGCGGTAGACGCTTTCCTCCTTGATGAAGGGGAAGCGCGCCGTCACGTATTCGGGAAAACGGGTGTGGAACGAGGTGGTGAAGGGGATGGAATACTGCATGCAGATCGAGCGTGCCCCCATCCCCAGCGTGCCTTCGGTGGCGATGTGGATGGCATCGGGTGCGTATTCGCGGATTTCGTTTTCCAGGGTGTGGCGGGCGAACAAGGCCAGCCGGATTTCGGGATAGGTGGGCAGGGGCAGGGTGAAACGCCCTTGCGGCGTGACGTACAGCACGTCGTGGCCCAGTCCCCTCAGCTCGCGGCCCAGCACTTCCAGCGTGCGCACCACGCCGTTGACCTGCGGCGCCCAGGCGTCGGTGACGATCATCACCTTCAGGGTATGGGGCTCTTCGGACACGAAGCTCCAGCCGGCCTGCCCGATGCCGACCGGCATGGTACGCCGTACGCGACGCCTACGCGGGTATAAGCGCAGCTTCACCTTCGGCGCCCGCGGTTGCGGGGCGAGGATTGCTTGCAGCGGTGAAGGTTGCCCAGCGCAGAATCTCCAGAACTCCTCGCTCATCTTCGACAACGGCTGTGCAGCTTTCAACCCAGTCTCCGTCATTGAGGTAGAGGACGGGGCCGATTCGGCGGATTTCCGCGTGATGGATGTGCCCGCACAAGACGCCGTCCACGCCCTTGGGCACCGCCGCACGCGCCACCACCTCCTCGAAGCGGGAGACGTATTCCACGGCGTTCTTCACCGCCCGTTTGAGATAGGCGGAGAGCGACCAGTAGGGCCTGCCCAGCCGCGAACGCAGGGCATGCAGGCGGTCGTTGAGCGCCAGGGCCAGGCAATAGGCCCAGTCGCCGACATGGGCGAGCCATTTGGCGTAGCCGATGACGCTGTCGAACTGGTCGCCGTGCAGCACCAGGTAGCGCTTGCCGTCGGCGGTCTCGTGGATGGCGTCCTTGACGATCTCGATGCCGGCGACGCTGCGCCCGCAATAGCGGCGCAGGAACTCGTCATGGTTGCCGGGGATGTAGATTACCCGCGTGCCTTCGTCGGCCTTGCGCAGGATTTCGTGCACCACGCGGGTCTGGGCCTGGTTCCAGTACCAGCGGCGCTTGAGCTGCCAGCCGTCGATGATGTCGCCCACTAGGTAGAGCGTGTCGCAGCTGTTGCGGGCCAGGAAGTCGGCCAAGAGCTCGGCCTTGCAGCCGCGGGTGCCCAGATGGACGTCCGAGATGAAGATGGTGCGGTGCTGCCGGGTCCCGTGGGCCGTACGCGTATGGCGCGGGGCGTTCCTATCGAATTTGGGCGAAGTAGACCGCAAAAACGCCAAAAAACTCCAATCATGCACCGACATCGCTCATCCCTTGCGAATCGCTCGCGTACCTGTGGATAACCCGCCAGCACGTAAATTTTCTTGCAGAGCCGCGACAGTGTTGTGACTCCGGCGCGGGGCAAAGCCGCAGGGCATGAGTCCCTGTGACGGATATTTTGCAATGCACAACAGTGCGGCGCACAATGACGATATA
>Ga0187810_10000052_pt1 | contig 54226 bp, 55 predicted proteins | sample NC_wetland_sal_i_9_FD_132963 | JGI IMG/M metagenome (GOLD analysis project Ga0187810, IMG submission 132963) | Wetland sediment microbial communities from Neuse River Estuary, North Carolina, USA - ASW_5 | ecosystem: Environmental > Aquatic > Freshwater > Wetlands > Sediment | place: USA: North...
GGCAAGACCGTGCTGGTGGAGCCGACCTCGGGCAATACCGGCATCGCGCTCGCTTTCGTCGCGGCCTCCAAGGGCTACCGCCTGATCCTGACCATGCCGGAAAGCATGTCGGAAGAGCGCCGGCGGATGCTGAAGCTCCTGGGCGCCGAGCTGGAGCTGACGCCGGCGGCGCAGGGCATGAAGGGCGCGATCGCGCGCGCCGAGGCGCTGGTGAAGGAGCTCGGCAAGGCTTTCATGCTCCAGCAATTCCAGAACCCGGCCAATCCCGAGATCCACCGCCTCACCACCGCCGAGGAGATCTGGAAGGACACGGGCGGCAAGGTCGATGCGGTGGTGAGCGGCGTCGGCACCGGCGGCACGCTGACCGGCGTCGGATCGGTGCTCAAGGCGCGCAAGCCCGGCTTGAAGATGATCGCGGTCGAGCCCGAGGATTCGGCGGTGCTGTCGGGCGGTCCGCCCGGCCCGCACAAGATCCAGGGCATCGGCGCCGGTTTCGTCCCCGCCATCCTCGACACCAAGCTGATCGACGAAACCATCCGCATCGGCAACGAGACCGCGTTCCGGACTTCGCGCGAGGCGGCCAGGCTCGAGGGCGTGGCGGCCGGGATTTCCGCGGGCGCCGCCTTGGCGGCGGCGGCGGAGATCGCGCAGCGCAAGGACATGGCGGGCAAGGTGATCGTCGTCATCCTGCCCGACACCGCCGAGCGTTATCTTTCCACGGCCTTGTTCGAAGGGTTCTAGATGGAAGAAGCCGCCACTTTCGCGCTGACCGAGGAGCAGTTCCGGCGCTATGCAAGGCATCTGATCCTCGACCAGGTGGGCGAGGAAGGCCAGGCCAGGCTGCTCCAATCGCGCGTGCTGGTGGTGGGAGCGGGCGGGCTGGGCTCGCCGTTGCTGATGTATCTCGCCGCCGCCGGGGTCGGAACGCTCGGCGTGGCCGATGACGACGCGGTCGACCTGCCCAATCTCCAGCGCCAGATCGTGCATGACACGTCGCGCATCGGCGACAACAAGGCGCTGAGCGCCAAGGCGGCGCTGGCCCGGATCAATCCGGACGTCAATGTGGAAACCCACGCGGTCCGTCTGGACGAGCACAACGCCGCCGCGATCATCCGCCGCTACGATCTGGTGGCCGATGGCAGCGACAATTTCGCCACCCGCTATCTCTTGAACGATTTGTGCTACGCCCTCAAGAAAACACTCATTGGCGCTGCTTTATCTCCCTTCGATGGACAGCTATCGACCTTCAAGGCCTATCTCGGCCCGCCCCATCCCTGCTACCGCTGCCTGTTCCGCGAGCCGCCGCCCGCCGGGCTGGTGCCGCGTTGCGAGACCGCTGGCATATTGGGCGCGGTGGCCGGCGTCATGGGCACGCTCCAGGCGGTCGAGGTGTTGAAGGAACTGCTGGGCCTAGGCCGGAGCCTTTCAGGTTCACTGCTGATGTACGATTCGCTCAATACGAATTTCCACAAGATCGAGTTGCCGCGCGATCCCGACTGCCCGACCTGCGGGCGGGGCTGACCGGTCTTGAAGGGCGGCTTCGATGCGCCCGGCAAGGCGCATGGGGACTCTTCGGGTTTTGGCGCTCCGCGCCACGGCGCGGTTTTCGCCGCGGCCATGGTGGCGGTGGTGTTCTTCGCGCTGACCGCGCCCTTGACCCGCGCGATCACGCCGCAATTCGACCCGATGCTGCTCGGCATGCGGCCAGCGCCGGCGGCGCTGGCGGCGGTGCCGCTGATCCTGATCCTGCGGCTCAAGGGCCCGAGCGGCGCGCATGAATGGCTGCTGCTGGCGGTTTCGGCCGGATTCAGCTTCCTGGCGTTTCCGCTGCTGTTTTCGCTGGGCCAGGCGCGCACCTCGGCCACCCATGGCGGGCTGATCCAGGCGTCGATGCCGATCTTCACCGGCCTCGCCGTGGCCATCGTCGAGCGCCGCCGCCCCGGCGGTTTCTGGTGGCTGGGCGCGGCGCTGGCCTTCGCCGGCGAGGGCGTGCTGGTGCTGTTCCGCGACAGCGGGCCCGAGCGCGCTTCCTCGCTCTCCGGCGATTTGCTGATCCTCGCCGCTTCGGCGCTTTCGGCCAGCGCCTATATCGCGGGCGCAAGGCTGGCGGCGCGGATAACGGCCTTGAACGCGACTTTGTGGTGCGTGGCCGCCGCCGGGCTCGCGGTGATGCCGTTTGCCGCCCTGCGGGCGATCGACGTGCCGTGGTCGAGCTTCGGCTGGGGGATGTGGGCGAGCCTGGTCACGCTGTCCTACGGGCCGATGCTGCTCGCCTTCATCGCCTGGTTCTGGGCGCTGGCCAAGGGCGGGGTGCGGCGCGTGGCCGTGTTCCAGTTCCTGGTGCCGCCGCTTTCGGTGCTGATCTCGGTGGTGTTCCTGGGCGAGCGCCTGACCCTGCCGCTGATCGTCGCCATGGCGGCGATTTTCGGCGGGATCTGGCTGGCGCGGCGCGGCGGGCCGTAAGCCCCCGCTGCGGAGCAGCAAAAACTTGAGCCCCGCTCATGAGTCGGGCTTGACCCGATTCGCAGGCGGGGCTAGAGGAAAGCCGTGTTCCGCGAAGCATCCATGTCCCGCTCCCATCCGCTCGCGCTCATCGCGCTTCTCGTTCTTCTGTTCGCGCTTCCGGCCCTGTCCCGCGCCGACGACAAGCCCAACCTGCCGCGCTATGCGAGCCTGCGCGTCAGCGAGGTCAATCTGCGCGCCGGGCCGGGCACCAAATATCCCATTCAATACGTCTATCATCACAAGGGGTTGCCGGTCGAAATCCTCAGCGAATACGACGTGTGGCGGAAGATCCGCGACTGGCAGGGCAGCGAGGGCTGGGTGCATGAGCGCATGATTTCGCCCGCCCGCAGCGTCATCATCAAGAGCGATACGCGCACCATTTATCGCGATCCGGCGCGGGATTCGCCCGCCTTGGCCAAGCTCGAGCCCGGCGTGGTGGCGAAGCTGCTGGAATGCAGCAATGCCTGGTGCCGGATTGAAACCGAGAAGCAGAACATCAAGGGCTGGCTGCTCCGGAGCGAGGTCTGGGGCGTCTATCCCGACGAAGTGGTGCAGTAGCCTCGTCATATTGACGCCAGGATCGGCCTGCGATCATCCTCGCCCCGGAATCAGCGGGCATCAGCGAGGAGAGCGACCATGTATTATTACATCCATTACGGCATCACCTTCGGCAACGCGCTGGCGATCGCCATGTCCTGGAGCACGAATCACAGCGTGATCTGGTCGGTGATCGACGGTTTCCTGAGCTGGATCTACGTCGTCTATTACCTGCTGATGCACGCGGGCGCTTAAGGCCGCGTCGTGACGTCAGGACAGGTCTTCGGCCAGGGCCTGGCGCGTCGCTTCGGACAGCACCGCCATGTGGCCGTAATTCGGGTGCTCGATGCCGGCGATCACCTGCGTGCCGGGGGTCTTGAACTTCGCCTTCTGTGCGCTCGAAAACGGAAAGCGCATGAATTGCACCGAGGAGGCCTTGCCCTCGGGCGAAGTGTTCTCGCGCGTCGGATCGGCCTCGCCCACGATCTTCTCGCCGGCCACGGACAGGTACATCTTGTGCTCGACGCCGCCGAGCCGGTGCAGCAGCTTGTCGCGTTGCACCGGATCCTCGATCTCGAACATCACCGTCGCGACCAGCTCGCTGCCCTTGGGGATGAGCGGGTTGTAGGCTTCGAGCTCGGAGGATAGCTGCGCCTCGCCGCCGCGCTCGACCGCCAGCATCTCGTGGACCTGGTGCCACATGGTGTCAAAATTCTCGAAATAGAACGTCGCATGGGGACCGACCTCGACGCGGCGGTTCTGCTTGAGCGCGGAGATGCGCTTGCGGTGTTCGCGCCGCTCGCGCTCATAGCGTTCCATCGGCAGGATATCGGCACGGGTCAGGTCGCGGAATCGGGTGGTCATGGGCTGCTCTCGGGTTCTTTCAGGTTTCAGGATTTTGCGATGTTTCACGATTTTGCGCCGCTTGGCGGCGCGGGCGGCAACAGGCCGTAGGAAAGCGCCATCAACTCGACCGGGTGATAGGTCTGGGATGGCGCGTGGCCTTCCTCGCCCATCATCTCCATGCCCTGCCTGATATGGAGCGCGGCCAGCGGGCATTCCGAGGCGAGATGGCGCTTGGCGGCTTTGGCCGCCTGGCTGGCCACGGGTTTCCCCAGCTTGATGGCGGTGTCGAAATTCTCCTTTTTCACGCCCCAGGAGCCGCCATGGCCGGAGCAGCGCTCGATCACCGTGATCTCGGTCTGGGGCAAATGCCGCAGCATTTCCGCGGCTTTAGGCCCCATGTTCTGCGCCCGCGCGTGGCAGGCGAGATGGACCGCAACGCCGCCGGCGAGCGGCTTCAGGCCGGGGGCGAGCCCTTCCTTCTTGGATATATCGACCAGATATTCGCTGGCGTCGAAGGTGGCGCGCGCGAGAAGCTTCACGTCCTCGTCCTCGGGCAGGAGCAAGGGCCATTCGAATTTGAACATCAGCGCGCAGGACGGCACCAGCGCGACGATGTCATAACCCTGGTCGATCAGCGGCTTCAGCGCTTGCGCCGTTTTGCGGGCGTTGCCGGCCACGCGCGCGAGGTCGCCCTGCTCGAATTGCGGCATGCCGCAACAGCCGGGATATGTCACCACGGTCTCGACGCCGTTGAACGCCAGCACGGCGCGCAAGGCTTGGCCGATGCGCGGATTGTTGTAATTGACGAAGCAGGTGGCGTAGAGCGCGGCCTTGCGGCCGAAGGCGGGCGCGGCGCGATTCACTTCGATGGCTTCGTCGCGGGCGCGCATGACGAAGGTCTTGGCGTTGAATTTGGGCAATTCGGCGCGGCGGTCGATACCGGCGAGTTTTTCCATCACCGGGCGAGTCAGATGATTTTTGGTATCGACCGCCCAATTGGCGAGATGCGACACCATGGCGCCGAGCCTGCCGTTGCGGTCGGTTTCGACCATCTGGCTGGCCAGTGCGCCGTCGCCCCCTTTTCCCATCCCAGCCGCCCGGGCGCGCAGCATCAGATACGGGAAATCGAGATCGAAGGCGTGCGGCGGCACGTAAGGACATTTGGTCATGAAGCACAGATCGCACAGCGTGCAGGCTTCGACCACCTTGCCGTAATCGCCGGGTGCGACGCCGTCGATTTCGCCGCTGGGGCTGGCGTCGATCATGTCGAACAGCCGCGGAAAGCTGTCGCACAGATTGAAGCAGCGCCGGCAGCCGTGGCAGATCTCGAAGACGCGCTTCAGCTCGGCCTCGATCTTGGCCGGATCGGCGAAATCCGGATCCTGCCAGGCAATCGGATGGCGCGTCGGCGCCCCGAGACCACCTTCCCGCATGAAGCCTCACATCACGACGAACGAAACAAAAAAACGGGCGGGGGCCAAAACGCCCCCGCGCCGCAGCACGGACCGTTCAGCCGAGGCTGCCGAGTGCTTTCTGGAAACGCCCGGCATGGGATTTCTCGGCCTTGGCCAGGGTCTCGAACCAGTCGGCGATTTCGGTGAAGCCTTCCTGGCGCGCGGTCTTGGCCATGCCCGGATACATGTCGGTGTATTCGTGGGTTTCGCCGGCGATCGCGGCCTTGAGATTGTTCGAAGTCGAGCCGATCGGCAGGCCAGTCGCCGGGTCGCCGACCTCCTCGAGGAATTCGAGATGGCCGTGCGCGTGGCCGGTCTCGCCCTCGGCGGTCGAGCGGAAGACGGTGGAGACGTCGTTGAAGCCTTCGACGTCGGCCTTCTGCGCGAAATAGAGATAGCGGCGATTCGCCTGGCTTTCGCCGGAGAACGCGTCCTTCAAATTCTGTTCGGTTTTGGAGCCTTTGAGAGCTGCCATGGTGACCTCCTCCTGCGCTGGGAACACGCGCCCGACCCGAGACGATGACCGGAACGAGGCCGATCGGCCATGATCCAGGTCAAGTTCCGGACCGGACGTTGGAATTATTTATGAACCGCTGCGGGGTCTAAGTCAATAGATTAGAATAACTCTAAGCTATGTCCTAACCGCACAGAGGGTATTCCGAAACGCCGGATCAGCGGCGGGACGGCGGCTGCTTCGGGGGATGATCGACGCGGATGATGACGTCGACGCGGCGGATGGAGGCCCCATCCGGAGGCGCGGGCAGGTTGGTTACGGCGATATGCTCGCCCGGGATATCGAGCAGATGGCCCGAATCCTCGTAGAAGAAATGGTGGTGGTCGCTGACATTGGTGTCGAAATAGGAGCGCCCGGGACTGACCACCACCTCGCGCAGCAGCCCGGCGCCCACGAATTGGTGCAGCGTGTTGTAGACCGTGGCGAGCGAAACCGGCACGTCGGCCGCCAGTGCCTCGCCGTGCAACTCCTCGGCGCCGACATGGCGGGCGCCTTGCTCAAACAGGAGGCGCGCCAAGGCCAGGCGCTGGCGGGTCGGCCGCAAGGTGGCGGCGCGCAGCAGCTCAAGGGCGTTGGCGAAAGGGCGTAGCGCGTTCATCGGCGATATATGGGCCTGGCGGAACCGGATGTGAAGTGTCTTTAGATTAAGTCTAACCCAAGCCGGGGTTCCCGGCTAGGCCGGAATTGACAGCCCGAATTGGCGGGAGTCGCGAATCAGCTCGCTGCGGCGGCGGCGCGGCCGACGCGCTCGGGCGGAAAATAGACCGAAACCGATGTTCCTTCGCCCGGTACGCTCGCTATATCGAGCATACCGCCATGCAACTCGATCAGCCGCTTCGACAAGGGCAGGCCCAGACCGACGCCGCCATGCTTGCGCGACAGGATGAGTTCGATCTGGCCGAAGGGCTTGAGCGCCAGCGGAATGTTCTCGGCGGCAATGCCCAGCCCGGTGTCGGAGACGCGCAACGAGAGACCCCCGCTCGACATCAGCGCCGCACCTACCGTCACCGTGCCGCCCGAAGGCGTGAACTTCACCGCGTTGCCGAGCAGGTTGAGCAGCACCTGCCTCACCGAGCGCAGATCGACGTAGAGCGGAGGCAGGCCCGGATCGATGGCGAGGACCAGCGAAATCCCGGCCTCGCGCGCGCGATCGCGAATCAGGCGGATGGCAGGGTTGACCAGATTAGCGATGCCGGTCCATTCCGCGTCGAGATCGAATTGGCCGGCCTCGATCTTCGACATGTCGAGGATGTCGTTGATGATGTCGAGCAGGTGGCTGCCGGCATTGTGGATGTCCTGGGCGTATTCGTGATAACGCTGGCTGCCGAGCGGCCCTAGCTTCTCCGCCAGCATGACCTCGGAGAAGCCGATCACGGCGTTCAAGGGCGTGCGCAATTCATGGCTCATATTGGCGAGGAATTGCGACTTGCTGTGGTTGGCGCTTTCGGCGGCTTCCTTGGCCCGGCGCAGCTCGTCCTCGGCGCGCTTGCGGTCAGTGATGTCGAAATACAGGCTGACTATGCCGCCTTCGCCGGTCTTCTCCTCCCACACCTGGACATGGCGGCCATCGGTGAAGGCCATCTCAAACGGTCCGGCGGGATTGCGGTGACGCGCCACCCGCGCGGCGACCCATTCGTCCGATCCTATGCTTTCATCGATGGAGGCGATGAAGGGCGTCGCGCGCTTGATCAGATCGACAAAGGACGCGCCGGGGCAGATGGCGTTGGCGACGTGAGACAAAATCTCGCGCAGGCGCTCGTTGCACAGCACCAGCCTATCCTCGCTGTCCCAGATGGCGAAGCCCGCGCCCATCTGCGAGATGCCATCGCGCAGCCGCGACAGCCGCGCGTTCAATTGGCCGTGCTCCTCGCGCATGACGTTGTGGGTGTGGGCCATCACGCGGCGCTGGCTATCGAACTCGCCATAGGCGGCGTCGACCAGCGTCAGCAGCGCGTCGAAATCGATCGCGCCGCCCTCTGTGCCGCCGCGCGCCTTCTTCAACTGCCGTTGCAGCAGCCTGTGCAAGAGTTCATGCCTCGGCGATGGTGGTTATGGTCATCGTCTGATTGTGGAGATCGCAGAAGGGCGAATTTTCCAAGGGCGCGATCTCGCCGTAGGAATAGAAGCCGGTGAGCCGGCAGGACTGGCCAAGCACGTCGCGCACCGCATCGACCTCGTCGGCGATCTGCTGGCCCATGAGAAGCTTGCGACCGATGCAACTCACCAGGATGGCGAGCTGTGCCTCGGGAAACGCCGCTTTTTCCGCCGCTTGGCCGGCGCCGGCGATCAGGTGGTCGAAATGACCGAGCATGATCTGGGCGACGGAACCCTCGGGGATGGTACCGGCGAAGATCATTGCCTTGCGCTGCTCGTCGATGCCGATGACGGTGCGCACCAGGCTGGCTTCGGGCTTGCCCACCGGGTGGATGCGCAAGGGGCAGAGTAGCGCGCTCGCCGGCAGGTTCGCGGCCTCGGGGCCGAGATATTTCTTGTAGAGATCGAGCGCCGGCAAATCGTCGAGATCGAACAGGGTGTTGCCCGAGGAGCGGGTGACGAGCCGTTCCGGCCCGACCGCGTCCCAGCCGCCGACGCTGCCATAGCCCAGGCGGACCCCCGGGCCGTAGAATCCCACGGCGACAAGCTTGCCGGTCTCGGGATTGGCGTTGAGGCCGACGCGGGTCGAGACGAAGGACGAGCCGTCGCCGGCCAGGCCGCCGGTGATCACGATCTCGGGCCCGAGCACGTGTTGGATACCGGCGACTAGATCGGTGCCGTTGACCTGCGTCCCGTCGGAGAGGAGGAACACTCCGCGCAGGCCTTTGCGCGGCAGCGCCACGCCCAGCCGCATGCCAGCCTCGAACGAGCCGCGCTCCGTACCACCGATAGAGGTTTCGGCGAAGGCGAGTCGGGTATGCTTGAATGCGATCGCGGTGGCGACGATCGAACCGTCATGCACGCTGGTGTCGGCGATCTCGCCGCCAGTGGTGCAGCCGATGATGGCAGCGCCAGGATAGAACGCCTTCAGCTCATTGTAGCGCGCGCCGTCGTCGATCGTTCCAGGCGCGGCGAAAAAAATCACCAGCGCGGGCGCATCCGCTCCGTCGCTGTTCATCAGCCGCCACCCTTCGCGCGGCAGCCAGATGCGTTGTTCCAGCTGCATGAGACGCACTCCGTATCGTGTCCGGCGAATATGGACCCGATGAAAGATGACACGCCGCCCTTAACAAAGCGGAAATGACTGCAACAAAAGGGAGATTTTGGAAAATAACCGGTAAAATTAGCGGCAAATGCCGCCGCCGCCCGTTGGGAAGGCGCTCAATCCCCGGTTTTCAGGCGTTCGACCAGTTCGTGCACCGTCGGTATGAAGCCGTTGGCGTAGAACGGGTCGGAAGCGAAGCGGAAGGCGTTGTGGCCCGAGAACATGAGCTGGCCCTCGACATCGTCGCTATGGGCGATGCTCTGGAGCGTTTTCTGGATGCAGAAGCTCCTCGGGTCGGCTTTCTTGCCGGTGGTGCCCTCTTCGTTCTGCGCCCAGTTGGAGAACTGGCAGGCCGAGAGACAGCCCATGCAGTTGATCTGGTCGTTGCGGATCTCCAGCGCCTTTTCCCGCGTGACGAAGACCAGCGTCGAATCCGGCGTCCTGAGCGCCTCGGTGAAGCCCTGGGCGATCCAGATCAAGGCGCGCTCGCGGTCGTGCGGCGTGAGATAGACGATGCGTTTGCGGGCGCCCACTTCCAAGGGCGCCAGATGGTCGCCCACCTGCTCGATCGAATAGGCAATCTGGTGCTCCGCGCGCTCCTGGAGCTCGTTGATGAACCGATTGCGCACCGCCGAGGAATAGAATCCGGTCGGGCTGAAGCGGTTGAGGAAAACGTCGCCTTCCTTGAGTGTGAGCAGCTTGCGCTTCCACGCATCCGAGATCGGGCTTTCCTTGGTGAGCAAGGGCCGGGTGCCGAATTGGAAGGCGATCGGGCCCAATTCGGGATTGTCGATCCAATCTTCCCATTCCCGGAGGCACCATACGCCGCCCGCCATGATGATCGGCGTCTCGTCCAATCCGAATTCGCGCATCATCCGCCGGAGTTCGAGGACGCGCGGATAAGGCGGCTCGGGACGTTCCGGGTCCTCGCTATTGGTGATGCCGTTATGGCCGCCGGCGAGCCAGGGGTCTTCGTAGACCACAGCGCCGAGCCAGTCGCGGAACTTGTGATAGGCCCGTTTCCACAGCGCGCGGAACGCGCGCGCCGAGGAGATGATCGGATAATAATCGACGCTGTAGCGCGAGCAGATCTCGGCGATGCGGTAGGGCATGCCGGCGCCGCAGGTGACGCCGCCGATGAGCCCGCGAGCGCCTTCCAGCACGCCATTCAAAATCTGCTCCGACGCCGCCATCTCCCATAGGATGTTCATGTGCAGGCGGCCCCGGCCGGAGGCGCGCTCGTAGGCGACCTTGGCCTGGTGGATGCCGCCGGCGATGGAATAGCGGATCAACTCCGCGTGGCGTTCGCGCCGCGTCTTGCCGTAATAGACCTGCTCGATGTTGCGGCCCTGCGCGTCCTTCGAATCGGCGTTGACGCCGGAGAAGGTGCCGACCGCGCCGGTGAAGGCCCAGGCGCCCGAGCTTTCGCCGTTGGAGATGGAGATGCCCTTGCCGCCCTCGACCAGAGGCAGCACTTCGCGTCCCGACATCACCAAGGCGTTGAGCGCCTTCAAAATCTTACTCCCCTCCGGAGCCCGTTTCGGGCCCTCAAAACCATGTAAGGCCGGGATGCGGGATTATCAACCGCCCGCCTTGGCCTCTTCGCGCGGCCGGCGGCTTTCCGCCAGCTTGGCGCCGATGTCCTCGCCGGTCGCCTGGTCGACCTGCTTCATCGACAGCTTCACCTTGCCGCGATCGTCGAAGCCCAGCACCTTGACCTTGACCGCGTCGCCGACCTTGACCACGTCGGTGGTCTTGCCGACCCGTTGCGGCGCCAGTTCGCTGATATGGACGAGACCGTCCTTGGCGCCGAGGAAATTGACGAAGGCACCGAAATCCATGGTCTTCACCACCTTGCCGGAATAGATCACGCCGACTTCCGGCTCGGCGACGATGCCCTTGATCCAGTCGATCGCCGCCTTGGCGGCGCTAGCGTCGACCGCCGCGACCTTGATCGTGCCGTCATCCTCGATGTCGACCTTGGCGCCGGTGACCTCGCAGATTTCGCGGATCACCTTGCCGCCCGAACCGATCACTTCGCGGATCTTGTCCTTAGGAATGGTGATGACGGTGATGCGCGGCGCGTTGTTGGAAACCGCCTCGCGCGCGTGCTCCAGCGCCTTCGACATCTCGCCCAGGATATGCAGGCGGCCGTCGCGCGCCTGGTTGAGCGCGATCTTCATGATCTCCTCGGTGATCGAGGTGATCTTGATGTCCATTTGCAGCGCGGTGACGCCAAGTTCGGTGCCGGCCACCTTGAAATCCATGTCGCCCAGATGATCCTCGTCGCCGAGGATGTCGGAAAGCACGGCGAAGCCCTGGTCCTCCTTGATGAGGCCCATGGCGATGCCGGCCACCGGGCGGGTCAAGGGCACGCCCGCGTCCATCAGGGACAAGGACGCGCCGCACACCGTCGCCATCGAGGAGGAGCCGTTCGATTCCGTGATCTCGGAAACGACGCGGATGGTGTAGGGAAAACCCTCGGCCACCGGCAGAAGCGGGTGGACCGCGCGCCAGGCGAGCTTGCCGTGGCCGATCTCGCGCCGTCCGGGCGAGCCCATGCGCTTGGCCTCGCCGGTCGAATAGGGCGGGAAATTGTAGTGCAGCATGAAGTTCTGGCGGAATTCGCCTTCGAGCGCGTCGATGATCTGCTCGTCCTCGCCGGTGCCGAGCGTGGTGACCGACAAGGCCTGGGTCTCGCCGCGGGTGAAGAGCGCCGAGCCGTGGGCGCGCGGCAACACGCCGACCTCGACCGAGATCGGCCGGATGGTCTTGGTGTCGCGGCCGTCGATGCGCGGCTGGCCCTTCAATATGGCGCCGCGCACGATCTCGGCCTCGAGCGACTTGAAGAGCTTGCCCGCCAGCGTGCGTTCGCCTTCGTCCGCGAACAGCTCGGATATCTTGCCCTTGGCGTCTTCCAGCATGTTGGAACGCGCCTGTTTCTGGCGCTCGGCATAGGCCGCGGCCAGCTCGGCCGAAACCGTTTCACGCAGCTTCTGCTCGATGGCCTTCTTCTGCGCCTCGGTGTCGGGCATGTCCCAGGGCTCCTTGGCGGCGGATTCGGCCAATTGGACGATGGCGTCCAGCACCGGCTGGAAGCCCTTGAAGCCGAACATGACGGCGCCGAGCATGATTTCCTCGGACAGCTCCTTGGCTTCGGATTCGACCATCAGCACGCCTTCCTTGGTGCCGGCGACGATCAGGTCGAGCGCCGAGAGCTTCAGGTCGTCGATCTTGGGGTTGAGCACGTATTGGCCGTCGATATAGCCCACGCGCGCGCCTGCGATCGGCCCCATGAAGGGGATGCCCGAGAGCGTGAGCGCCGCCGAGGCGCCCACCAGCGCCACGATGTCGGGATCGTTCTCGAGATCGTGCGACAGCACGGTGCAGATGACCTGGGTTTCGTTGAGGAAACCGGGCGCGAACAGCGGCCGGATCGGGCGGTCGATGAGCCGCGAGGTCAGCACCTCCTTCTCGGAGGGCCGGCCTTCGCGCTTGAAGAAGCCGCCCGGGATCTTGCCGGCGGCGAAGGTCTTTTCCTGATAGTTGACGGTGAGCGGGAAGAAATCCTGTCCCGGCTTCGCCTGCTTGGCGCCGACCGCGGTGCACAGCACCGTGGTCTCGCCGTATGTCGCCATCACGGCGCCGTCGGCCTGGCGCGCCACGCGGCCGGTTTCGAGCACCAGGCGGCGGCCGCCCCAGTTAACTTCCTTGCGGAACAGGTTGAACATGTCTCGTCTCTCTCTTCTCTCTCTCGGTGAAACTTGCGTGGGATTCCGGCGCGCCGCGCGCGGCCGGGACGTCCCGGATTCGGGGTTGCGGGGCCAAGGCCGGCGAAAGGCGCCGGCCTGGAAAGGACAGACTCAGCGGCGCAGTCCCAGGCGGTCGATCAGCGTTTCGTAGCGCTTGGCATCGACGCGCTTCAGGTAATCGAGCGTCGAGCGCCGTTGGCCGACCATGACCAGCAGGCCGCGGCGGGAATGGAAGTCCTTGGTGTGAGTCGCCAGATGCTCGGAGAGTTTCTGGATGCGTTCGCTCAGAATCGCGACCTGGACTTCGGGCGAGCCGGTGTCGCCCTCTTTACGCGCGTATTGGGAGATCAGCTCCGCCTTGCGCGTCACCGCTATCGACATCGTTTTCTCCTCATCAGGCTAGACGTTCATCACGCGCAGGGGACGGATTTCCCCGGACGCGACTTCGGCGAGCGCCACCAGCTTGCCGCCGCTTGTTGCACAGATCCTGGCGCCGTCGCCGATTTGATCGATGCGCGCCCGGTCCTCTGGGCGCAACGGCGTCACGGCCTGGCCGCAACGCAGGGCTTTCGCCTGGGATTCCGTCAGGGCGAGCGCCGGGATGTCGTCCAGCGCCGTCTCGAGCGGAAGCAGGTGCCCGGAAGCGGCCGCACTATGCCCCAAGGCCTCGAGTTGCGCCAGGGAAATCGCCCGGTCGAGGGTGAAGCAACCGACGGAAATGCGTTGCAGTTCAGTGACATAGGCCCGGGTGCCCAAGGCCAGGCCGAGGTCGCGGGCGAGCGCCCTTATATAAGTGCCCGAACCAACCCTGGCTTCGAAGCGCGCGAAACCGGGATCGGGCATGTCCAACAACGCCAGGTGGCCGATCGAAACCGGGCGCGGTTTGAGCACGACTTCCGCGCCGCCGCGCGCCAGGTCATAGGCGCGTTCGCCCTTGACCTTGAGCGCCGAGAAAGCGGGCGGCGTCTGCATCAAGGCGCCGGTGAAACGCGGCAACATGGCCTCGATCGCTTCGCGGCCGGGGCGGTGGGCGCTGGTGGCGGTGACTTCGCCCTCGGCATCGTCGGTCGAACGCTGCTCGCCCCAGGCGAGCGAAAACCGGTAGGTCTTCGGACCGCCGAGGGCGACGGACACGATCTTGGTTGCCTCGCCCAAGGCTATGGGCAGAACCCCCGTGGCCAGCGGATCGAGCGTCCCGGCATGGCCGGCCTTTTGCGCGCCGAGGATGCGTTTGACATCCGCCACGGCGCGCGCCGAGCTCAGGCCCAAAGGCTTGTCGAGCACGATCCAGCCATGGACCGGAGCGCCTTTGGTTCGGCGGCTCATTCCTGGTTCTTTCCGGTCTTTGTGCCTTCGGGGCGCGGCGCCAGGTCGCGCGCGACCTCGGGGCGGTGCAACAGCGCGTCGATGCGGCTCGCGTGCTCGAAGGAGGTGTCGAGCGCGAAGCCGATGGTGGGCACCACGCGCAGCTTGACCGCCTGCGCCAGCTCGCGGCGCAGGAAGCCGCTGGCGCGTTTCAAGGCCGCCATCGCCTCGCCGGCATGGGCGCCGGCCAAGGGCATCACATAGGCGGTGGCATTCTTCAGATCGGGCGAAACCCGCACCTCGGTCACGGTCAAAGCGAGGCCGGCGAGCGCCGGATCGTGCAGCCTGCCTTGCTCGAAGATATGCGCCAGCGCGTGGCGCAATTCCTCGCCCACCCTCAAGGGGCGCGGGCCCGGCGCGCTATGTCCTCGTCTCGGCATCGATTTCGTCCGGCGGAAACCCGCGAATCCCTTAGAGGACGCGGGCGACCTCTTCGACCTCGAAGCACTCGATGACGTCGCCCTTTTCGATATTGTCGTAATTCTCGAAGGCCATGCCGCATTCGGTGCCTTCGCGCACCTCGCGCACCTCGTCCTTGAAGCGCTTCAGGGTCTTGAGGCTGCCCTCGTGGATGACGACGTTGTCGCGCAACAGGCGCACCTTGGCGCCGCGCCGCACCAGGCCTTCCTTGACCATGCAGCCCGCCACCTTGCCGACCTTGGTGATGTTGAACACCTCGCGGATTTCGGCGTTGCCGAGGAAACGCTCGCGCTTGGTCGGCGTCAGCAGGCCGGTCAACACGCCCTTAATGTCGTCCACCACCTCGTAGATGATGGAGTAGTAGCGGATCTCGACGCCGTCGCGCTTGGCGAGATCGCGCGCCTGCGGGTTGGCGCGCACGTTGAAGCCGATGATGACCGCGTTCGAGGCCTTGGCCAGGATGATGTCGCTCTCGTTGATGCCGCCCACCGCGGCGTGCAAGATCCGCACCTTGACCTCGGACGTGGCGAGCCCTTCGAGCGAGGCGACGATGGCCTCGAGCGAGCCCTGCACGTCCGATTTCACCACCACCGGCAGCTCCTTGGCGGCACCCGCGGCGATTTGCGTGAACATCTGTTCGAGCGTGCCGCGCGCGCCGGCGGTCGCCGCCTTCTCGCGCCTGAGGCGCTGCCGGTAATCGGCGATGTCGCGCGCCTTGCCCTCGTTTTCGGCGACGATGAAATCGTCGCCCGCCAGCGGCGTGCCGTTGAGGCCCAGGACCTCGACCGGCATCGACGGGCCAGCGGATTGGACGTTCTCGCCGCGGTCGTCGATCAGCGCGCGCACGCGGCCCCATTCGCTGCCCGAAACGAAGATGTCGCCCAGCTTCAGGGTGCCGCGCTTGATCAACACGGTGGCGACCGAACCGCGGCCGCGCTCGACCCTGGCCTCGATCACCGAACCCTCGGCGGGACGGTTCGGATTGGCCTTCAAATCGAGGATTTCGGCCTGGAGCAGGATCAGTTCCTCGAGCTTCTCCAGATTGGTCTTCTTGGTGGCCGAGACCTCGACGTCGAGCACCTCGCCGCCCAGTTCCTCGAGCACGATCTCGTGCTGCAACAGCTCCTGGCGCACGCGCTCGGGCTTGGCGCCGGGCAGGTCGATCTTGTTGATGGCGACGATGATCGGAACCTTGGCTTCCTTGGCGTGGCGGATGGCCTCGACCGTCTGCTCCTTGATGCCGTCGTCGGCGGCGACCACCAGGATGACGATGTCGGTGACATGGGCGCCGCGCGCGCGCATGGCGGTGAAGGCCTGGTGGCCGGGCGTGTCGATGAAGGTGATCTGTTGGCCGTTCTTGAGCTTCACCTGATAGGCGCCGATATGCTGGGTGATGCCGCCGGCCTCGCCGGCCGCCACGTCGGTCGAGCGGAGCGCGTCCAACAGCGAGGTCTTGCCGTGATCGACGTGGCCCATCACGGTCACCACCGGCGGGCGCGGCTTGAGGCTTTCGGGCAAATCGGATTCTCCCTTCAGCCCCACCTCGACATCGGCCTCGGCGACGCGCTTGATCTTGTGGCCGAACTCGGTGACCAGCAGCTCGGCGGTGTCGGTGTCGATATTCTGGTTGATGGTCGCCATCACGCCCATCTTCATCAGCGCCTTGATGACGTCGGCGCTGCGCTCGGCCATGCGGTTGGCGAGCTCCTGCACCGTGATCGCCTCGGGCACCACGACCTCGCGCACCTGCTTGAGTTGCGGCTGCGGCTCCTGCGCGATCTGCTGGCGCAGCTTCTCGCGCTGGCGCTTGACGCGCGCCTCGCTGCGGATGCGTTCCTCGTTCTCCTCGTTGAGCGCGCGGGTGACGGTGAGCTTGGCGCGGCGCTGCCGCGGCTCGTCGCGCCGCGGCGCCAGCACCGGGCGCTTGGGCGCGCCGGGGCCGCGGCGGGGGCCTTCTTCCTCTTCTTCCTCGGGCTTGACCTTGCCGGCGGCGGTGAGCGCCGCAACCTTGGCCGCGGCCGCCTTGCCGGCGCGCTCGGCCACTTCGCGGCGCGAATCCTCGGCTGCCTTGTCGGCGGCGCGTTGCGCGGCCTCGGCCGCGCGTTTCCGGCTTTCGGCGTCGCCGCCTTCAGCCGGACCCTCGGCCGGGGGCTTGCGCAGCGCGGCCTGATCGGCCGCCTGCTGGCGCTGGCGGTCGACTTCGAGCGCCGCCTGGCGGCGTTCCTCCTCATCGGCCTTGATCGCGCCCTTCAAGGCGCGGGCGCGGCGCGCCGCTTCCTCGGGCGTGAGCCCGTGCGGCAAGACCACGCCGCGGCGCGGCGCGGCAGCGGGCGCGGCCGGCGCGACCGCCGGCTTGGCGGTTTTGGCGGACGCCAGCGTTTCGGATTTCTTGACTAGGCTCGGGCCCGCGCCGGGCCCGATGCGCTTCTTGCGCACCTCGACCTGCACGGTCTTGGAGCGGCCATGCGGGAAACTCTGCCGCACCGAGCCGGTTTCGATCGGCTTGCGGATTTCGATCTTGCCGCCCGGGCGGCCGCCCAGACTCAAGGGGCGCTTGTCGTCGCCTTTATCCGCCATGCTCGTCCCGAATCCTCAAATCTTGTTTCCCGTCCTTAGCCGCGCGGAAGCCGGCAAGCCGCGCCGATTCCGCGAGAAACTTCTTCGCCAGTCCGCCGCGCGACAGCGCCGCGTGTACCGCCATCTCGCGGGCAAAGGCCCGGCCGAGTTCGGCGGATGTCAGCGCGTCGATCACCGGCAGGCCGGGCGCCAGCCGCTTGAGCTTGCCGCGCCCGCCGGCGGCGCCTTCCGCCGCCTCGACCAGCACCGCCGCTTCGCCCTTGTCGAGCGCCGCCTCGACCTTGGCGAAGCCCGTAACCGCCTGGCCGGCGCGCCGCGCCAGGCCGATGAGATCGACGCAACGCCGCGCCAGCAAATCCTCGACGCGGTCGGCAAGCCCGTCCGGGACCTCGACATTCCTGCGCGCCGCGCGCGCGAACAGGCGCTTGGCCGATGCCGCGTCCACTATATCGCGGCGCGGAAGCAACCACAAACCCCGCCCCGGCAGGCGGCCTTCGATATCGGGCACGACGGCGCCGTCCGGCCCCACGACAAAGCGCAGCAGTTCCGACTTGTCGCGGCTCTCGCCCGAAACCAGACAGGTGCGCAAGGCGCCCGATGGCGCCGCGCCGGTTTCATCATCCAGGGCGAGGGTTTCGATCAAGGCGCTACTCCGCTTTCGGCTCGGCCGGCGCGGCTTCGCCTTCCGCCGGCTTCGCTTCCTCGGGGAACCAATGGGCGCGCGCCTTCATGATGATGGCGTTGGCCTCCTCGGCCTCGAGCTTGAGGTTAGCGCCTTGCGCGATCTCGACCAACTCGTCGCCGGCGAGATCGGCCAAGTCGTCGAGCGTCTTCACGCCTTTTTCGCCCAAGGCGACCAAGAGCGCCGGGCTCATGTTCTCCACTTGTGCGATTTCGTCGCTCACGCCCAACTCCTTGCGCCGGTTTTCGTGTTTCTCGTCGCGCTCCTTGATGAAGACCTGGGCGCGCTGCTGCAGCTCCTTGGCCACGTCTTCCTCGAAACCCTCGATGCCCGAGAGCTCGCTCAAGGGCACGAAGGCGACGTCCTCGACCGAGGTGAACCCCTCGGTCACGAGCAGATGGGCGATGACGTCGTCGACGTCGAGCGCCTCGATGAACAGCTTGGAGCGGGTGCGGAACTCCTCCTGCCGGCGCTCGCTTTCCTCGGCCTCGGTGAGAATGTCGATGTCCCAGCCGGTCAGCTGCGAGGCGAGCCGCACGTTCTGCCCGCGCCGGCCGATGGCCAACGAGAGCTGATCGTCGGGAACCACGACCTCGATGCGCCGCTGCTCTTCGTCCATCACCACCTTGGCGACCTCGGCCGGGGCCAAGGCATTCACCACGAATGTGGCCGGATCCTGCGACCAGGGAATGATGTCGATCTTCTCGCCTTGCAGCTCCGCCACCACCGCCTGGACGCGCGAGCCGCGCATGCCGACGCAGGCGCCGACCGGGTCGATGCCGCTGTCGTTCGAGATGACCGCGATCTTGGCGCGGGAGCCCGGATCGCGCGCCACGGCGCGAATTTCGATGATGCCGTCGTATATCTCGGGCACTTCCTGGGCGAACAGCTTGGCCATGAATTGCGGATGGGTGCGGGAGAGGAAGATCTGCGGCCCGCGCACTTCCTGGCGCACGTCGTAGATATAGGCCCTGACGCGCTCGCCCTGGCGGAAGCTCTCGCGCGGCAGCAACTCGTCGCGCCGGAGGATCGCCTCGGCGCGGCCGAGATCGACCACGACGTTGCCGAACTCGACGCGCTTCACCAGGCCGTTGACGATCTCGCCGACGCGGTCCTTGAACTCCTTGAACTGGCGCTGGCGCTCGGCGTCGCGCACCTTCTGCACGATCACCTGTTTCGCCGTCTGCGCGGCGATGCGGCCGAAATCGATCGGCGGCAAGGGGTCGGTCAGGAAATCGCCGACCTCGGCCTCGGGATTGATCTGCTTCGCCGCATCGAGCGTGATCTGGGTCGCTTCGTTGACCACCGGCTCGGCCACCTCGCGGAAGCGCATGAGCTTGATCTCGCCGCTTTTGCGGTCGATCTCGGCGCGGATGTCGTATTCCTGGCCGTATTTGGAGCGGCCGGCCTTCTGGATCGCCTGCTCCATCGCCTGCAAGACCTCGTCGCGGTCGATGCCCTTGTCGCGGGCGACGGAGTCGGCGACCTGGAGCAGTTCCAGGCGGGGATAATTGGCGGCGGTTTGCGTGGCCATAATTCTGTTCCTCGGTTCCTTGTCTTTAGCTGCGCGGTCCGGTCGCCGCGATCAATTCATCGGTCAGGACGAGCTTGGCGCGGGTGATCTCGGCCAAGGGCAGCAGCACGGTCGATTCTCCGGTGTTGAGCTTGGCGGCGTCGCCTTCGAGACCCAAAAGCTTGCCGCGGAAGCGGCGGCGGCCTTCCTGCGGGCGGGCCAGCTCGATCTTGGCCTCGAAGCCGGCGAAGCGCTCGTAATCCTCGCGGCGAAGCAGCGGCCGGTCGATGCCGGGCGAACTGACTTCCAACATATAGGAACCGGGAATGGGATCGGCAACGTCGAGCAAGGCCGAAACCGAATTGCTGATGAGTTCGCAATCCTCCACCTTCATGGCGGCGCCGTCGCGGCGCTCGGCCATCACCTGCAGCGTCGGGCGCTGGCGGCCGCCGGTGAAAACCGCGCGCAGCACGCGATAACCCAGCGCCTCGAGCGAGGGTGCGATCAAGGCTTCGATGCCCTTGGCGTCGATCAATGCCTGTTCCTGTTCCTGATGCGCCGCAGCCCCAAATAAAAAGTGGGCCGCCGGCCCACCGTTGAAATCTCCCCGATCTCACATCAACCGGGGCTATGGGACTCTTCTTGTTATTGGCCGTGAATATAGTTGAATTTCGCCCGTCTGCAAGGGCGGCGAGGGATCGGGGTCCCTACCCTAACCCTTTCGCCGATAAAGGAAAAATCGCGCCGGTTGGCCCGAAACCGCCTTTTGCTCATAGCGCGTCGCCGGCCAGTCCGCGGGCCGCGCCGCCCAAGCGCCCTCGCCTTGCGCCAGGGCTTCGAAGCCGTCTTGCGATCCCAGCCGCTCTTCCATCCAGGCCGCGTAATCGGGATCGTCGGTGGCGAGCCGCAGTTCCGCCCCCGGCTTCATCGCGTGCGCCAGGCGGTCGAGTGTTTCGCGTGAAACAATCCGCCGCTTCTTGTGGCGCTCCTTGGGCCAAGGATCGGGAAACAGGATGAATACGCGGCCAATCGTGCGGGCGGCCAGGCGATCGAGCAGCAGCAGCGCGTCATCGGCGAAGATCCGGATATTGCCGAGGCCTTGGCTTTCCACCTCCGCCAGCAGCTTGGCGATGCCATTCTCGAACACCTCGGCGCCGATGAACCCGATCCCGGGATGGGAAGCCGCCTGCGCCGCCAGATGCTCGCCGGCGCCGAAGCCGATCTCGAGCCAGATTTCCCGCGCTGGCGACGAAAACAGTTTTCGCGGATCGATCGAACCGGATGCCGGAAGCGTTATGCGCAGCAGCGGCAGCTTCGTGTCCATCAGGGCGCGGCGTCCCGCCCGCAGCTTGCGGCCGCGGCGGCGGCCATAGAGGCGGCGTTTCGCATCCGGCGGCGATGCAGCGCGCGTGGTCTTGGGCTTCATGAGACGAGATGGGACAGGCGGGGAGCCGCGCCGTCAAGCGGCTTGGCGAAGGCGCCCCGGATTCGCGCATTTTGGTTTGGCACGCCGTTCGGCGCGCGGGGCAGCTTGGCGTCCGGGAACGGGAGATCGACGGGATGGGGTTGGGCTCAACCCTTGGAATAGGTGCCGGCGATCGCCTTGGCCAGGTCGAAGACGCGGCGGCGCAGCTGCGTATCGGCGATCTTGAGATAGGCTCTGACCAGCTCGAGCGTCTCGCGCTTCATCACCGGTTCGGCCTGGTAGGAGGATTCGAATTCGGTCATGCCCTTGGGTTTATGCTCGCCCTTGACCGGCGAACCGGCGAGGCCCGGGGCCATGTCCTCGAAGAAGAAGGACACCGGCACGTCGAGCACGCGCGACAGGTCGTAAAGCCGGCTGGCGCCGATGCGGTTGGCGCCGCGTTCGTATTTCTGCACCTGCTGGAAGGTCAAACCGATGGCCTGGCCGAGCTTCTCCTGGCTCATGCCCAGAAGCGTGCGGCGCAGCCGCAGCCGCGTGCCCACATGGACGTCGATCGGGTTGGGACCTCCGCTCTTAGCGCGGCGATCCCGGCCGCCAGTGGTTGGAGACATGAATACCTGACACAAAAGTTTCTCAAACTTGATGCCAAGGTATTCATACGAACGTATGCGGTCAACCGGCGATCAATCTGGAACTATTCCAATAAGCCGGGTTTCCCCTTTATATGGTGCGATCTTCTCTCATTAAGGGAAACCAGCGCAGCCGTTGCCAGCCCCAAGAGCAATAGCGCCAAATAGCCGCGATCGCCGAACCGGGCATAGAGCGTCGGGGGCAAAGCCAATGGCAAAGGCACATCGAGCACGCCCACATCGTCGAGACCGAGCCGCGCCACCACCCGGCCGAGCGGATCGATCATCGCCGAGACGCCGTTATTGCCGGCGCGCGCCAAGGCCAAGCCCTGCTCGACGGCGCGCATCCGCGCGATCGCCAGATGCTGGAACGGCCCCGAGGTGAATCCGTACCAGGCGTCGTTGGTGATGTTGAGCAGCCAGCCGGGGCGGCGGGCCGGATCCACCACCGCTTCGGGAAAAATCGCCTCGTAGCAGATGAGCGGGCTGAAGGACGGCAAGCCGGGAACATCGAGCGTCGCCGGTCCGGCGCCGGCGGAGAAATCGACCGTGCCGGGCGTGATCTTGTTGATCGGCAACACGTCGCGAAATGGCACATATTCGCCGAACGGCACCAGGTGATGCTTGTCGTAAGTGGCCAGGATATCGCCCCGGGGATCGAGCACGGCCAAGCTGTTCCAGAACTGGATGACCGGTCCCGGGAGAGGACTGCCGCGGATTGTGCCGGCGATCACCAATCCCCCCGGCGGCGCCGCGCGGGCCAGCGCCAGGCGCGCGTCGTTGTCGCGGTCGAGGAAGGGCGGGCCGGCATTTTCCGGCCAGATCACCGCCGCGACTTTGTCGAAGCCGGGCGACAAGGTCAGGCCGAGCGTGCGGCGGAAATCAGCGACCAGCGCCTGCGGATCGTTGCGCAGGGTCTGCGGGATCGAAGGCTGGACCAGGCGCAAGGTCACGCCGGCAACGTCCTGGCGCGGATAGGCTTCGAGCCGCCAGGCGCCGAACCCCGTCAGGGCTGCGACGATCGCCAGCGCCGCCAGCACGGGCGAGAGACGCGCTCCCCCGGCCGCGCCCAGCCGCGCCGGCAGGCAAGCAGCCAGCACGGTCAGGAAGCTCAGCCCGTAAATCCCGAACACCGATCCCGCCTGCAACATGGCGGTGCTGCCGGGAAACCCGCCCGACCAGGCGTAGCCCACCAGGTTCCACGGGAAACCGGTCAAGACATGGCCGCGCGCATATTCCAGCGCCGACCAGCAGAGCGCGAGCATGATGATCCGTGCATTGCCGGAAAGGCGCAAAGCGCGGGCGGCGTAATCGCTCGCCATCACGGCGAGGCCGGTGAAGATGGCGAGCGCGGCCGGAAAGCCCAGCTCGGCAAAGGGCATCAGCCACCAGAATTGCCGCCAATCGACCGTGAGCGCGAATCCAATCCAATAGAGCCCGGCGGTGAAAAAACCCATGCCGAAGCTCCAGCCCAGCGCGAAGGCCTGGCGCCCGTCGCGGCTGCCGTCGGCCAGCCAGACGAGGCCGCCGAAGGAGACCAGCAGCACGGGCGTCATGTCGACCGGCGGCAGCGCCGCCGCGGCCAGCACGCCCAGGAGAAACGCCGAGAGATAGCGGCGCCAGCCGGTCAGCGCCAAGGCGCGCAGCGCCAGGCGCTGCAACGGCGCCACCGCCGCGCCGCCGCGCAGCCAGGCCGTCGCCGCGTCAGCCACGCGTTTTGGTCCGGATCCGGTAGGGATTGGGAATGCCGAGCTTGGCCAGAATCTGGGTCTCGAGCGCTTCCATGCGCTCGGCCTCGCTGCCGCCGCGCTCGTGATCGAAGCCCAGGAGATGGAGTACGCCGTGGACGACCATGTGTGCCGTGTGCTCGGCCAGGCTCTTGCCCTGGGCGCGGGCTTCGCGCGCTACCGTCTCATAGGCCAGCACCACGTCGCCCAGCAGCACCATCGGCGCGCCGGGTTGAACTTTTTCGGCGGCCGGGAAGGAGAGCACATTGGTCGGCTTGTCCTGGCCGCGGAATTCCCGGTTCAGATCGCGCACCGCCGCGTCGTCGGCCAGCACCAGCGACAATTCGGCCTTGGCGCCGGCGACCGTCTTGCCGCAGACCGCGAGCGCCGCCAGCGCCGCGTCCTGGCAGAGCTTGTCGATCCCCGGCAGCGCCTTGCGCCATTGCGCGCAAGGGTCGGCCAGGTCGATCTCGATTTCGAGCGGCTTAGCCTTGCCCGCCATGGTCCTTCCCGGGGCCGCCCTGCACGCGGCGGTCATAGGCGGCGACGATGCGCGAGACCAGCGGATGGCGCACCACGTCGGCCTCGGTGAAGCGGATCATGGATATCCCCTCGACGCCTTCGAGCGTTTCGACCGCGTCGGTCAGGCCCGAGCGTGCGCCTTTGGGCAGGTCGATCTGCGACAGATCGCCGGTTATGGCCATGCGCGCGTTTTCTCCGAGCCGCGTCAGGAACATCTGCATCTGCACCGGGGTGGTGTTCTGCGCCTCGTCGAGAATGACATAGGCGTTCGCCAGCGTCCGGCCGCGCATGAAGGCCAGGGGCGCGATCTCGATGTCGCCCGAGCTCAGCCGTTTCATCACCTGCTCGCCGGTCAGCATGTCGTGGAGCGCGTCGTAAAGCGGGCGCAGATAGGGATCGACCTTCTCCTTCAGGTCGCCCGGCAGGAACCCCAGCCGCTCGCCGGCCTCGACCGCCGGGCGCGACAGGATGATCCGCTCGACCTGGCCGCTCATCAGCATGTCCACCGCCATGGCGACCGCGAGGTAGGTCTTGCCGGTGCCGGCGGGCCCGAGCCCGAACACCATGTCGTGGGTCCTGAGCGCCTTGACGTATTGCGCCTGCACCGGGCCGCGCGGGGTGATGCGCCGGCGGCGGGTGCGGATCTCCTCGCCCTCGCCCGCGCTGCCGCCGCGGTGCGGCGCCATGCGCAAGGCGGCGTCGACCGCCGGGGCGTCGACCTCCAGGCCGCGCTTCAATCTTTCGTAGAGCGCGGTCAGCGCGGCGCGGGCGAGATCGGTGCGGGAAGCCGGGCCCGATATCGCCACGCGGTTGCCGCGCGAGGCGAGCGCGACGCCGAGCGCGCGCTCGATGCGCTCGAGATGCTTGTCGCCCTCGCCGAACAATTGCGACAGCAGGGAATTGTCGTCGAACGTCATGTGCAGGCGGGAATGCGCCTCGCGGGCATGGGCGGCGGTCTCGCGCGGATTCACCAGGAAGGCCCCCCGCCGGGAGGAGGGATGAGGATTCCGGCGAGGCTGTTGGACGAGAGCCCGGCGACTTCCAGGTTCGCGACGCGGCCCAACAGCGCGGCCGGCGCCGCGGCGTGGACCGGCTGGAGCCAGGGGCTGCGCCCGGCGAGCTGGCCCGGGTGGCGTCCCGGTTTTTCAAACAGCACCGGCAAGGCCCGGCCGACAAAGCCCTGGTTGAACCGCCGTTGCTGCTCCGCAATCAGGCCCTGCAAGCGGGCGAGGCGTTCGTCCTTCACCTCGTCCGGCACCTGGTCCGGGCGCAAAGCCGCGAGGGTGCCGGGGCGCGGGCTGTATTTGAACGAGAAGGCCTGGGCGAAGCCCAATTCGCGGACGAGATCGAGCGATGCTTCGAAATCATCGTCGCTTTCGCCCGGAAATCCGACGATGAAATCCGAGGAGAACGCGATGTCGGCGCGCGCGCGGATCAGCCGCGCGACGGTACGGCGGTAATCATCGATGGTGTGGCGGCGGTTCATCGCCATCAGCACGCGGTCCGAGCCCGATTGCACCGGCAGGTGCAAAAGCGGCATGAGCTTTTCCTCCTCGCCATGGGTCGATATCAGCTCCGCGTCCATGTCCTTGGGGTGCGAGGTGGTGTAGCGCAGCCGGAGCAATCCCGGAATTTTGGCGAGTTCGCGGATGAGCCGCCCCAGCCGCCATTCGCCGCCGTCCGAGCCTCGGCCGTGACCCCGGGCGCCGCCCGGCGGCGCCGCGCCATGATAGGCGTTGACGTTCTGGCCCAGCAGCGTCAATTCGCGCGCGCCGGCATCGACCAGGCGTCTGGCCTCGTCCAGAACGTCCGCCGCGGGGCGCGAGAATTCCACGCCCCGGGTATAGGGCACGACGCAGAAGCTGCAAAACTTGTCGCAGCCTTCCTGCACCGAAAGAAAAGCGCTGACGGCCTGCGCTCCCGGTCGGGGCAGGTGATCGAATTTGGATTCGGCCGGGAATTCGGTCTCGACCCGGCGTTCGCCGCGCGACGCCGCTTCGACCAGACCGGGCAGGCGGTGATAGCTCTGCGGCCCGACCACGATGTCGACGCTCTTGGCGCGCCGCAAAATTTCCGCGCCTTCGGCTTGCGCCACGCAACCCGCCACCGCGACGATCTTCCGTTCGCCCGCGGCCGATTTCCGCGCCTTCGCGGGCGAAAGCCGTCCCAGATCGGAGAACAGCTTCTCCGCCGCCTTTTCGCGGATGTGGCAGGTGTTGAGCAGGATCAGATCGGCCGCGCCGGGCGAGGCGGTTGGCTCGTAACCGGACGGCGCCATCAATTCCGCCATGCGGGCGGAATCGTAGACATTCATCTGGCAGCCATAGGTCTTGACGTAGAGCTTCTTCAAAATCACTCCTTCATCGGGCGTTCCCTCATTGGGCCGCCTGTTCCGCCGCCGCGTGATTTTCCGGCGGCGGCAGGGACGGTTCGGCATCCCGCCCGGACAGCGCCGCCTCGATCCCGGACGCCACCATGCGCCGGCAATACTCGGCCAGCTCTTTGCGCGAGGCGAAATCGCGCTCGTGCACCGGCGGATGGAAGGTCACCACCGCCGTCAGGCGGCCGAGGCCGAGCATGGTCCAGAGATGCGGGGCCAATTCCATGTCGCCGTACCAGGCGAAGAAGGGGCGATAGAACCGCCCGAGCGGCATGCCGTCAAGCCGCGTATAGGCCACGGAAACCGGCTGCACCGCGACATCGTGGCGCTTGGCGGCCTCCTCGACCGCGGCGAAGAGGGAACTCTTGAAGGGCAGCAGGCGCAAGCCGTCGCCGCTGGTGCCTTCCGGGAAGAGAATCAAATCGTCGCCCGAAGCCAGCCGCCGTTCGATGGAATCGCGCTGAAATTTCACGCTATGGATCTTGCGGTCGATGAACACGGTGCGTTGCAGCCGCGCCAGCCAGCCGAAGAACGGCCAGGATGCGACATCGGCTTTGGAGACGAAACAACCCGGGATCGACGCACCCAGAATCTCGATATCGAGATAGGACGCGTGGTTCGCCACGAACAGCGCCGGCCCGGAGACGGCCAACGCGCCCCGGCGTTCGATTTGAATGCCCAGGATGCGGCACACTTGGCGGTGATAGAAACGCGGCAGGCGCGCGGCGAGGCGGTTGCACCTGAACAGCACCAGCGCGGCCTGCACCGGCATCAGCGGCAGGGTCAGCGCGAACCAGGCCAGAATCCGCAACAGGCGGAGCATCAGGCTGGTCGGCGCCATCAGGCGTCGGCGGCCGCGCGCGCGCGGCGCTCGTAATGACGATAATATTTCTCGGTGACCAGATCGGTCTTCACCACGACGCACACATCCGTGGTGTTGAATTGATGATCGATCACCGCGCCGTCGCCGACGAAACCGCCGAGCCGCAGATAGCCCTTGATCAGCGGCGGCAACAGCGGCAGCGCCAAGGCCGGGTCGACGGATTCCTTCGCCAGCCGGTTCATGTCGACAAAGCGCTCGGGCAATGCCCGCGCGCGCAATTCCGGCGGCGCCAGGTGATGGTGATAGAGATAGGAGAGCGGCAAGGCCAAGGCGTCCGGGTCGGTGCCGGGCAGGCTGGCGCAGCCGAACATCAGCTCGATGCCGTAATGGAAGACGTAAGCCGCGATGCCGCGCCACAACAGCTGCATGGTGGCGCGGTTGCGCGACGCGGCTTCGACGCAGGAGCGTCCCAGCTCCAGGAGTTCGCCCGGATAAGCGGCGAGCCGGGAAATGTCGTATTCGGCCGCGGTGTAGAAGCGCCCGAAGCGGAGCGCCGCTTCGCGCCTGATCAGGCGATACGTGCCCACCACCCCGTCCGCGCCCGCGCCTTTCGCCCGGTCGATCACCAGCAGATGGTCGCAGACGGCGTCGAAATCGTCGAAATCGCGCTGGACCAGCGCCATCTCGATGGTCGGATGCGCGCCCATCTCCTGATAGAACACGCGGTAACGCAACGCCTGCGCCGCCTCGATGTCGGCTTGGGTCTCGGCCAGCCGCACCTGCAACGATCCGAAGCGCGCATCGACGATGGGCGTCTTGGTTAGGATGGCGGCGGCGGATTTTTTCATGCGCGAATGCTGTTCATTCCTTGGCGGCGGGTTTGTCGCTCCGCACCGCGAACAATTCCAGGCGGTGATCCACCAGCTTGTAGCCCAGCCGCGCGGCCACTTCGCGCTGCAGCTTCTCGATCGCCTCGCTCTTGAATTCGATCACCTTGCCGCTTTGCAGGTCGATGAGGTGGTCGTGGTGCTCGCTCGGCATCTCCTCGTAGCGCGCGCGGCCGTCGCCGAAATCGTGGCGTTCGAGGATGCTCGCCTCCTGGAAGAGCCGCACGGTGCGATAGACCGTGGCGATCGAGATTTTGGGATCGATGGCGGCGGCGCGGCGATGCACCGCCTCGACATCGGGGTGATCGGCGGAATCCGACAACACCCGTGCGATGACGCGGCGTTGTTCGGTCATTTTCAGACCCTTGTCGATGCAGAGCTGTTCAAGACGGGACGGCATGTTCAGCCGTCATTGCCGGTCTTTGCCATGGCCAAATTATAGACCAAGGCCGGAGTCTCGCCTATAGCCCGGCGCGAGGGCCAACTGCCTGACGTCCCATGACGAATCGGCGACGCCGGCGGCGATTGGTCAGCTTGCCTTGGCCTGCCGGCCGCGCGTGCCGAGGCCGATATCCTTGGCGAGTTTGGAACGCTGGCGGGCGTAATTGGGCGCCACCATCGGGTAATCCGCCGCCAGGCCCCAGCGCTCGCGATAGGATTCGGGGGTCATGTTGTAGGCGGTCTTGAGATGGCGTTTCAGCATCTTCAGCCTCTTGCCGTCCTCGAGACAGACGATGTAGTCGGGATGGATCGATTTCTTGATGTTGACCGCCGGACGGGGCCGGTCGGCCGCGCCCGCGGGGGCCTTACCGATGCCGGCAAGCGATTGATAGACCTGATCGATCAGCTGCGGCAGGTCGGCCGGCGCCACGCTGTTGTTGGAAACGTGGGCGGCGACGATTTCGGTGGTGAATTCGAGCAGGCTATTCGGGGCGGCTTTATCAGTCATGACGCGTGATTCCTTTGGCTTCTGCGGAAATATATAAGTATTTTGCTTGGCCGGTGCAATATATATTGCGGCTTATCCTTCGATTTCTCGCGCTATAAAGGCAAGAATCTTTACAAGTCCCGCGCCAGCATGACGGCGTCGGCCGGGGCCGCGTCGCCGCGGCGGTAATAGGCGGCGCGCCGGCCGATGGGCGTGAAACCGCGGCTTTCATAAAACCGTAGCGCGGGGCGATTATCCGCCGCGACTTCCAGCACCAGGCGCGAGGCTTTGACGGCTCGGGCCAAGGATTCGAGATCGGCGAGGAGGGCGCGGGCGACGCCGCGGCGGCGGGCATCTTGTGCGACGCACAGCGTCACGATCTCGGCCTCGCCCGCCGTCACCAGCGCCAGCAGAAAACCCAGCTTCGCGCGCTCGGCATTCTCGATCACGCGCGCGCGCATCGCCGGCATCGCGATCAGGCGCGCGAGCGACTCCCGGTCCCAAGGCTCGAAGGGAAAGGCCTCGGCATGGAGCAGCGCGAGATCCGCGAGATCGCCGGGCAGGGCGTCGCGCACCGCATGGGTTTCGGCTTTCATGCCCCCGCCTTGACGCCGGGCGCTTTCCGGGCCCGCGGCAGGGTGGTGTCGGGCGCGCGCAGATAGAGCGGGCGCGGCGGCGCGGTTTCGCCCTTTTGCCAGAGTTCCAGGCCGAGAAGCGCCACTTTGGACGGATCGGGCGGGCCCGCTCCCGGCGCCACCACGGCATCGCGGTCCTTGAGCCAAGGCAACAGCCGAAAGGCGGCGTCGCCGGTCAAAAGCAGCTTGCCGGCGGGCAGGAAATCCCCGAGATCGCGCGGATGGACCAGCCGGCCTTCGCCCCCCTCGTGCGTGGCCGGCGCGAAGACCTGAAGATAGAATTCCTCGCGCTTGGATTCGATGGCGGCGACCAGGGCGCGGCCAGGGTGCTCCGCGGGCGGCGCCGAAGCCGCCGAGGCGGCGAAATTCGACACGCCCACCGCCGGAATTCCCGCCGCCAGCGCCAGGCCGCGCGCGGCCGCCAATCCGATGCGGATGCCGGTGAAGCCCCCCGGCCCGGTCGTCACCGCGATCAGATCGAGATCGGCGGGGACGAGCCCCGCCTCTTTCAGGGTCTCGGCGATCAAGGGCATCAGCCGCGCGGCCTGGCCGCGCTCCAGCTTTTCCGCGCGCCTCGCGACGACGCGGTCTCCCGCCAGCACCGCGGCGGCGCAGCCGCTTCCGGCGCAATCGAAACCCAGGACCTTATAAGCTTTGGATGCTTTCGCCATGGCGCCGATCATAGCCTGCTGCGAGAATGGGGTCATGGCGCTCGAGGAGATTTCATCGCGCGGGTTCGATGTCGGCATCGACATCGCCTATGCCACGCCCGACAACTTCACCGGCAAGCCGGTCTATGCCAGGCCCGGCTGCTATCTCCATCCCGACGCGGCTTCTGCCTTGAAACGCGCGGTGGATTTGACGAAACCTTTGGGCTATCGGCTCAGGATCTTCGACGCCTTCCGCCCGAGCGAGGCGCAATGGGTGTTGTGGAATTGCCGCCCCGATCCCGAATTCCTGGCCGATCCGCGCAAGGGCTCGCCGCATTCGAGGGGCGTGGCGGTGGATTTGACCCTGGTCGACGGCGCCGGGAAAGAACTCGATATGGGGACGGGGTTCGATGCCTTCACGCCGCTCTCGCATCACGCCAACACGGATATTCCTGCCGCGGCGCAGAAGAACCGCCTGTTGCTGTTGGGATTGATGAGCGCCGCGGGCTGGGATTTCTACAAGAACGAGTGGTGGCACTATCAGCTTTTCAACAGCAAAAACTATCCGCTGCTGTCGGATAAAGACCTGCCCGTGCCGATGATGCCCTAACCCGCGCGGATTCTTGTTTGCGGCGCGCTCGCGCAGCCGCCCCCGCGATTTGGCGCTTGTCGCCAAGTCGCCAAGCGCATGGGCCAACCCTGCGCTCGCACGCCGGATTTTAGACCTAGCAAATCCTAGACGGCGCGAACCTCGGTAACTTCCGGCACGTAATGGCGCAGCATGTTCTCGATGCCGGCCTTCAAGGTCGCGGTCGAGCTGGGACAGCCCGAGCACGAGCCCTGCATGTGGAGATAGACCACGCCTTCGGCGTAATGGTCGAAGATGATGTCGCCGCCGTCCTGCGCCACCGCCGGACGCACGCGGGTCTCCAGCAGCTCCTTGATCTGCGCCACCACCTCGTCGCCCTCATCCTCGGATGAGGCCGCGGGCGCGGACTCGTTCACCGCCGCTTCGCCCGAGGTGAAATGTTCCATGATCGTGCCCAGCACGCGCGGCTTCAGCTCGAACCACTCGGTCGAGTCCGCCTTGGCGACGGTGATGAAGTCGGCGCCCAGGAAAACACCGGTCACGCCCGGCAGGCCGAACAGGCGCTTGGCCAAGGGCGAGCGCGCGGCTTGGGTCTCATCGCGGAAATCGGCGGTGCCGGCGCTCATCACCGCCCGTCCGGGCAGGAATTTGAGCGTGGCGGGGTTGGGCGTGGTTTCGGTTTCGATGAACATCGGGCTTGCTCCGGATTGGACCTTTAACTTGGGCCTGGTCGCCTTTCAACTCAACCCCAAAGGCATTGGGGTTATGCAACAAAGGGCTAGAGCAATATCGGTTTGAATGGAATCGGGCGATCCCATTCAAACCGATGAAATTGCTCGCCAAACAAATGATAGAGCATGTTCGCCAAAGGCGATCACGCTCTAGAGCCCGGCGTCGCCCTCGACAAGCGGAATCGCCTGGGCGATGCTCAGACCCTTATCACGGGGCACATGCGTTGCGGGGCGGGCCGATTGAGCGGACTCGACATGTTCATCCGGCGATTGATGGCGCAGCGCGCCTGCCTCGAGCGCGCCGCCGACCTGACCGCGCAGCTGCCCGGCCCGGCGTTGCAAGTGGGTTACGGCGACGGCAGCGCCTTCGACCATCTGCGCGAGATCTTGCGCCGGCGCGAACTCATCGTGTTCGACGCCGGGCCGGTTTCGGCCGTCATTCCCGACGCGCCCGAGCCCGGCGAGCGCATTGCCGGCGACCCGCGCGAAACCCTGCCGCGCCACTGGGACCGGCTGAAGCGCAGCGTCGCGCTCGCTCATCTCAACTTCCCGGTGACCGACCAGGCGCGGCTGGCCGCCGAGCTGGCGCCCTTGATCGCGCCCATTTTGCGCCCCGGCGCGGTGGTGGTGAGCGAGAAGCCGCTCGAGCTGCCGGGCTGGGAATCCCTGCCCCCGCCCGACGGCGTGCGCGAAGGCCGCCACTATCTCTACCGCGCCAGCTAGGGATCAAACGCCGGCGCGCATGTTCGGCGCCGAATCGCGCCTCCTTCAGTCCCCGAGCCGGATCAGAACCGGCACGTGGTCCGAAGGCTGCTTCCAGCCGCGCGCCTGGCGGTGCACCTCGGTTTTCTTGAGGCGGCTCTGGAGCGCGGGCGAGACCCAGATATGGTCGAGCCGCCGGCCGCGATCGGATTCCGCCCAGTCACGGGCGCGATAGCTCCACCAGGTGTAAAGCCGTTCCTCGGGCGGGATGAAATGCCGGACCGCGTCGACGAAGGCCCCGCGCGCCTGAAGCTTGGTCAGCTTCTCCACTTCTATCGGCGTGTGGCTCACCACGTCCAAGAGCTGCTTGTGCGACCAAACGTCGTTTTCCAAGGGCGCGATGTTGAGATCACCGACCAGGATCATGGTCTTCTTGCGCGCCTTCTCGCCGGCGAAATAATTCGACACCTCGTCGAGGAATTGCAGCTTATGGGCGAATTTGGCGTTGGCCTCGGGGTCGGGCTCGTCGCCGCCCGCCGGCACATAGAGATTATGCAGCTCGATGCCGCCGGGCAGTCCGGCGACGACGTGCCGGCAATCCTCGCGCCCGCACCAGCTCTGGTCGCGGGTTTGCGACAGCGCCACGCGCGACAGGATCGCGACGCCGTTATAGCCCTTCATGCCGCGGATCAGCATGTGCGGATAGCCGAGCGACGCCACCTGCTCGCGCGGAAAGAATTCGTCCGGCGTCTTGGTTTCCTGGAGGCAGATCACGTCGGGCGAAAGCTCGCGGGCAAGCCGCGCCAGATTGCCGATCCTGAGCCGCACCGAGTTGATGTTCCAGGTGGCGATGGTCAAGGCCATGGGGATTTAAAACACGAAGCGGCGGGTTTGGACAATGCCGGGCGGCCAGCGTCCGGCGGCAAGGGGCCGGCCCATCAATGCCCGGCGGCGAAGAGCCGGCCCAACAATGCCCCCGGCCGGCGAAGCCGGCCCAAAAACGAAGGCGCCTGGCCGGGGGGGAGTGGCCAGGCGCCGGAAGTCCCATTGGGATGCCATGGGGGTTTTGATGGACCCCCCGGCCCGCCAGCCGAAACCGGCGGCTTCTTCATGTTAAATAGGCAGGAAATAAGGCAAAAAAAGCCGCACCCCCGCGCATGCGGGGCTTGCGAGAGACGCATGGCTGGATCCAGGACCGGGCCGGGGCTCAGCCGCAACCGAGCCAGCGCCGCACCAGCGCCAAAAGCCGCTCCGGCTCCTCGGAGATCATCAGATGCCCGGCCCCTTCCAGCACGGTGAGGTGCGCGTGTTTCATCGCCTCCGCCATTTCGGTGATGGCGTTCGCAATCCAGTCATGATCCGGCCGGTTGGGATCGGCGCCGACCAGTTCGAGACGAGCCGAAACGCGCGCGAGCTTGTCCCAGCTGCCGGAAACGCGATGCGCCTCATAGATCGCGTATTCGACCTCGGGCGGGCAGCACAGGGTGAAGCCGCCTTCGGGCTTGGGCTTGAGAGCCCCGTGGCCATAGGCCTTGAGCATGGCGTCGGGAAATCTGGCGAAGACGCCGTTGGCGGATTTAAGCCGTTCACAGAACGCCTCGACGCTCGGCCAATCGGCGCGGCGTTTGCGCGTGATCGCCAGCAGGCGGGTGTGGACGCGCACCGCCTCGTCATAGGATTTGGCGCGCGCGTTGGGGAAGACCGGCGGGTCGATCAGCATCAGCGCGGGGAAGCGGGGCAGGCTTCCCGCGATGGCGAGATCGATTGCCGAGGCGCTGCCGAGCGAATGGCCGAGATAGGCGGGCACCGCTCCGCCGAGCCGCGCCGTCACCGCCTCGGCCACCAGGCGCAGATCATCGGCCAGACGCGCGGCGTGGAACACCTGGTCGAGCGGCCCCGCGGGCCAGATCGCTCCGCCATTGCCGCGCGCGTCATGAGCGAAGACGTGGACGTCCTTGGCCAGCTCCTTGAGCCAGGGCGCGTAGGCGCCGGTGGGGAAACCGTTGGCGTGGCCGAAAAGCAGCTTGGGCCCCGAGCCCGGGCCCTTGAACTCATAGACCGGCAGCGAAGCGCCGTCCGGAGCCGTCACGGCAAAGACCGCATCCGCGTGAGCGCGTGACAAAAAGGACGGAGTCATGCGGTCAATGGCTGCTGTTTTGGTGCGGATCGGACCAGACGAATTTCTGCGGGTCGATGGGTGCGCCGAAATGCGGATCGGACAAGGTCACGGTGACCGTCTTGTTCTGCGCATCGACCACCGACCATTGCCGCAATTGCAGCGGCTGATCGTTCAGCACCAGCGTCACCCGGCCGTGCGCGGCGCTCTTGGTTTCGGTCAGCGTGAGATTGAGCACGCCGGGATTGCGCTGCAAGCCCAGCACCGCGATGTCGCCGCCGATGCGGATGTCGTTTTGCAGCAGGAACCAGGCCGGCGTGTCGTCGATCGCGACCCAGGACACCTGGTCGAGCTTGCCGTCGTAATAGAAGATCTCGCCGGCGGTGGCGACCAACAGGATATGGCTCGGCTGGTCGTATTGGATCCGCATGTGGCCCGGCCGCTGCAGATAGAGCATGCCCGATGCGATGCTGCCGTCATCCGCCACCTGGTCGAAATGCGAGACCAGCGTGCGGATGCCGTTGAGATAATTCTGGATGCGCTGGATGTCGGCCTGATCGCCGGGCGAAAGCGCGGCTTGCGCGCGCCCCGCGGGCAGCAGCGCCAGCGCGCACAGTCCGAGCAACGCGGCCCGGCGCGAAAACAGCGGCCGTGCCGGCGGAAGGGATAAGGGGGGATGTCGCATGAAAGACGTCTGCTCCGGCGGCGGGGGAGATGCGCCCGCCCGATAGATATAAGCCCATTTGCGGCTTTTTGTAGACCGGCTAAATCGAGCGCCCCAGCACTTCGCGCTTGCCGACATGGTTCGAGGGACCGACCACGCCCTCGGATTCCATGCGCTCGATGATGCGCGCGGCGCGGTTGTAGCCGATCTGGAGATGGCGTTGCACGAAGCTGGTCGAGGCCTTGCGCTCGCGCAGCACCAGGTTGACCGCCTGGTCGTAGAGCTGGTCGCCCGAGCCGCCGCTTTCGCCCTCGAGGAACTGGCCGGTCTCGTCCTCGTCGTCGGCGGTGACGTCTTCGAGATAGGATGGGGGCGGGCCGTTGGCCTTGAGGAAACGCACCACCGCCTCGACCTCTTGATCCGAGACGAAGGGGCCGTGGACGCGGGTGATGCGCCCGCCTCCGGCCATGTGCAGCATGTCGCCGCGGCCCAAGAGCTGCTCGGCCCCGGCCTCGCCCAGGATGGTGCGGCTGTCGATCTTGGAGGTCACCTGGAAGGAGACTCGCGTTGGAAAGTTGGCCTTGATAACCCCCGTGATGACGTCGACCGAGGGCCGTTGCGTCGCCATGATGATGTGGATGCCGGCGGCGCGCGCCATCTGCGCCAGGCGCTGTACCGCGCCTTCGATGTCCTTGCCGGCGAGCAACATGAGATCGGCCATCTCGTCCACCACCACCACGATCAGCGGCAGCGGATCGGTGGCGAGTGGCTGCTCCTCGAACACCGGGTTGCCGCTATCCTCGTCGAATCCGGTTTGCACCCGGCGCATCAGCGTCTCGCCCCTGGCCTTGGCCTCGGCCAGGCGCTGGTTGTAGCTCTCGATGTTGCGCACGCCGAGCTTGGACATGGCGCGGTAGCGGTTCTCCATCTCGCGCACCGTCCATTTGAGCGCCACCACCGCCTTGCGCGGGTCGGTCACGACCGGCGCGATCAGATGCGGGATGCCGTCATACATGGAGAGTTCCAGCATCTTCGGGTCGATCATGATGAATTTGCACTGGTCGGGCGTGAGCCGGTAGAGGATCGACAGGATCATGGTGTTGATGCCGACCGACTTGCCCGAACCGGTGGTTCCGGCGATCAGCAGATGGGGCATGCGCTGGAGATCGGTGATGACCGGAGATCCTCCGATATCCTTGCCCAGCACCAAGGGCAGCTTGGCGGAATTGCGCTCATAGGCCTCGGACGACAATAGCTCGCGCAGGAACACCATTTCGGAGCGCGCATTCGGGAGCTCGATGCCGAGCACGTTGCGGCCCGGGATGACCGCGACGCGCGCGGAAAGCGCGCTCATCGAACGGGCGATGTCGTCGGCCAATCCAACGACGCGCGAAGCCTTGATTCCGGGCGCGGGCTCGAGCTCGTAAAGCGCCACCACCGGGCCCGGGCGGACCTTGACGATCTGCCCGCGCACGCCGAACTCCTCGAGCACCGTTTCCAGGAGCCGCGCATTCTGCTGCAACGCCTCCTCGTTGACCGCGGCGGCGCCGCGCGACGGCGGCACCTCGGCGAGCAATTCCAGCGGCGGCAGGAGATGGTCGGCGGGGCCTAAGGCGAGCGAGGCCTGCCGCAAGCGGCGCAGCCGGCCGGCTTTCCCCGGCAGATCGACCGAGACGCGGCGGCGCGAGGACCGCGCATCCTCCGCAGTATCCTCGTCCTCGTCTGCCATGCCGGTGTCGCCGAGGAAGACCGGATCGGTGCGCGACCGGTCGATCTCGGTTACGGATTGATCGCCGCGCCAGTTGAACAAACGCGCCGGCGAGAGCATGGCGCCCAGCCGCGCGAAAAAACCGGGACGGGCCTCGCGCTCAAGGCGCGCGGCTTCGCGTTGGGATTCACGCGCGGCGAGACGCGCGCCTCGGTCGCGGGCCCTGAAGCCCAGCACGTAGAGCAGCAGCAGCCCCACCAGCGCCGCCGCCGCCATCGCCGCCAGCGGCGGCGCCACGTCGATGCGTCCGAAGCCGCGCCGGGCCAATTCGCCGACGAAACCGCCGAGACCCGAAGCGATCGGCCAGGCAGCGGGCGCGGGCAGGATGGAGGCCGCCAGCGCCAAAAGCGGCAGCGCCCAAGGCGCCAATAAAATCTTGAGCCAGAAACGGCGCAAGCCGCGCGCCAGCAACAACCGCGCCGCCCAATCGCACAGGAAGACCGGCAGCAGCGCGGAGGCGACGCCGAAGCCCTGGAGCAACGCATCGGCCAGGCGCGCACCGGCCAGGCCCATGATGTTGTGCACCGGCCCGGTGACCGCGTGGTTCCAGGACGGGTCGGCGCGGTCGTAGAAGCCCAGCGCCAGGGACAGGAACAGCGCGGCCGCCAACAGCGCCACGCCCAGCAGGCGCTCGCACCACAGGGTCCAGTCGAGCCCCTCGCCGCGTCCGCGCGGCCGGTGTCCGGCTTCGATGCTTACCATCCCCGTCGCCCCTCAGGCCAATAATCCCGCCCGGCGGAATCCCAATCGGACCCGCGCTATAAGAGCCCATTATATATCCTTGGACGAGGAACACCAAATAACCTATTGGCGAATCGAGGCTTAAATGCCCTGCATTTTAACGATTCGGGCCCGGAAAGGGCGGGTTTGGGGGCCTAGGGACAGCCCTGGGCGGGTCAAGCCCCAAGAAAAAGGCGATATTATACTTTGCAAACCTACGTCAATTAGTTGAACGGGTGACAACCCTCGCACCGCAATTTGATATACTTGTGACTCGGCTTTGATTGCCCACGGGTGGCCAACCATGAAAGTCGTTCAGTCTCGCAAGGCAATTGTACCTCTCGTCGAACTCCACGCTCTCCATAAGTTGGACACCGCCTGTCAAAGTGGCTCGCGAGAACTCATCCTCATGAAGGTACTGGCTTGGCGGCGCATCTGGGTCCACCGCCAGCGCATCAGCTAGCTGCTAATTTTCGTCGTGATCTATTTCGGGTGCTCTCTCACAAAAACAGTTAAGGCGCGCGCAAATCTCTCTGTGGGGTGGGCTTGGCAGTAGTTATCCAGCCAATACGTCACAGCATTGGCATCCAGGCCATTAAGAGGGTCGAGCTTTCCAGAGTAGGCAGCCGCCCCTGATAGGAAACCAAGAGCCCAATTGCTCATGCCGTAGTAAGCAACGGTCTGGCGGTCGGAGAGCCACGTTCCGCAGCTGGCAATAGAGCCGGCACCAATCATTTGCACTTCGTCCGCAACCGCCTTGCGAACGAAGCAGATAATGGCAAACAGAATGAAGGCCGGTCTTGAAGCTCGGTGCATTTAGTGTCCTCCGGACTTTGTGCCGTCCTTTGGCGTCGCCTTCACCATCTTCTTCGGCTTTGTCTCGAACACGGCCTCGGATTCGTTCGCCTCGGCCGCAGCTTAGGCGGCTTTCGATATCTGGTAGTGATGGGTGACGGCGAGATGAGAATCGGGGCGCGATTTCAGATAGGCGTCGTAGGTCTGCGCCGGCTCCACGCGGACACGCTTGCCGCTGTCGGCGAAAATCAGCTTTTCGAGCGCGCGCGGCAGATCCCGATAGGCCCCTTGAAGGTCGTCCGACGTGACGACCATGTAGAGGCCGGGAATCTCCGGCGAGGTGAAGGTATGAAAGCCGTCCTCGTGCCGGTGAAGCACGGTCACGATTTGCATGCTGGATGCTAAGTCCATGGCGACTCGTAGTATACTAACCCTTTGATTCAGCGTCAAGAAATCAGATCGAATCGCTTTAACAAGGGGTTGGCAGCCCCGCCCCGTGATCCCTTTGCTTCGCACGACGGCCACGCCCTGCGTAGCACCTGACGTGCGAAGCCAAGAGAAATCGGCGTGGCCTGTGCGACGCCCCAAGAAAAGCGGGGGCAGTCTTGCGACTGCCCCCTGAGGTCACCACAGGAGGAACTCTACTGAATGGTTTCGCCGTGCAGCGCCAAGTCGAGGCCGTCGCGCTCGATCTCTTCCTCGACGCGCAGGCCCATGACCAGATCGATCGCCTTGAGGATGACGAGCGTGACGACAGCGTCATAGACCAGGACGATGATGATGCCCTGCGCCTGGTTCAGCACCTGGAGCCAATTGCCCTCGATCGCGCCCGGGGTGCCGCCGTATTCCTGGATGGCGAAGACGCCGGTCAAGAGCGCGCCGGCGATGCCGCCCACCGCGTGGACGCCGAAGGTGTCGAGCGCGTCATCGTAACCGAAGGCGTGTTTCAAGCCGGTGACGCCCCAATAGCAGATGACGCCCGCGGCCAGGCCGATGACCAGCGAACCCGCCGGGCCGACGAAGCCCGAGGCCGGGGTGATGGCGACCAGGCCCGCGACCGCGCCGGAGCAGATGCCGATCAGCGTCGGCCGGCCGCGCAGGATCCATTCGACGAACATCCAGGAAAGCCCCGCCGCGGCGGTAGCGATCTGCGTCACCGTCATGGCCATGCCGGCCTGCATGCCGGCGGATACCGCCGAGCCGGCGTTGAAGCCGAACCAGCCCACCCACAACAGCGAGGCGCCGATGAAGGTCAGCACCACGTTGTGCGCCGGGCCGGTATCCTTGCGCTTGCCCAGCACCAGCGCGGTCATCAATCCGGCGACGCCGGAGTTGATGTGCACCACCGTGCCACCGGCGAAATCCAGCACCTTCACATAGGCCGCGTCGTTCGAACTGTTGAGGAAACCGTCCGGCCCCCACACCCAATGCGCGATCGGCGCATAGACCAGCGTCGCCCACAGCGCGATGAACGCGCACATGGACGAGAACTTCATGCGCTCGGCGAAGGAGCCGGCGATCAGCGCGGGCGTGATGATGGCGAAGGTCATCTGGAAGCACATGTAGACGGTCTCGGGAATGGTCGGCGCGAGCGAATTGGGATTGCCGATATTGGCCGAGACGTCGCTCAGAATCCCCTGCAGGAAGGCGCGGTCGATCCCGCCCAGGAAGGGCGATCCCGCGCGGAAGGCGAAGCTGTAATTGCACACCGCCCACAGCACGGTGACGAGACAGGTGATGAAGAAGCTGGTCATCACCGTGTCGCCGACATTCTTCTTGCGCACCATGCCGCCATAGAACAGGCCCAGGCCGGGGATGGTCATCATCAGCACCAGCGCGACCGAGGCCAGCATCCAGGCGGTGTCGCCGGAATTGGGTGAACATTTCTCCAGATTCTTGGCATCGCAGGCCGGCGCCGCCGGCGGCGCCGGTGCGGGCGCCGTTGCCTGGTCGGCGGGAGCGGCTTGATCGGCGGGTGCCGCCTGATCGGGGGACGCCTGGGCAAAGGCGAGATCCACCGGGGCGAAACCCAGCCAAGGCAGCAGCAGCAGGAAGGCCAATACCGGCAACAGCCGGAGCGCGTTTCGAAGGCTTGCGCGGAATGGCGACAACATGGTGATAACCTCCCGAGGGGCCAAGGGTTCCCGCCTTAGAGGCGGGTTGCCGCCGAAGATCAGTTGCCCGGATCTCTACTGCTCAAGGCACTTTCTCTTGCTCAAGGACACTTGCTTAAAGACAAAAGCGAGATTCGTGCCAAGTCGCGCAACTCGCCCACCATGCGGCAACCTGGCGGAAATCTGCGCAAATATCCGGCCGATTCGGGCCGACTTGTGGAAATTCTACCCAATAAGGGAGTGCTTGCTCAATAAGCGGGCAAAGGACGAGTCGGCCCGAAAACGCCGAGGCGGGTGCCCGGCCCCCCGCCGAACACCCGCCCCGGTCATTCCCTGGAACGGACGCGGGAGAGATCCCGCGCCCGCGCCGTTGGCTGGAACTACTCGGCCCCCATGCCGATCGCGTAGGCGGTCTCGCCGTGGATCGCGTCGTCGCCGACCTTCAGAGTCGCCTCATCCATACGCAACGGCGTGATGAACGAGATGACCTTGAGGATGATGAAGGTGGCGATGACGTTGTACACGATGATGAACGCCGCCGCTTCCGCCTGGAGCAGCAACTGGCCTGGATTGCCGTAGAGCAAGCCGGTCACGTTGACGCCGGGCGCGTCCTTGTCGGTGCCGATATACACCAGCATGGCCGGATCGGCGAAGACGCCGACCAGCAGGCCGCCCATCAATCCCGCGACGCCGTGGGTCGAGAACACGCTCAACACGTCGTCCACTTTCATCATGAGCTTGGTCTTCTGGAACTTGTTCATGCTGAGCCACGGAATGATTCCCGCGCACACGCCGATGGCCAAAGCGCCCCAGCCGTTCACGTAACCGGCGCCGGGGGTGATCGCGACCAGACCGGCGATCATGCCGTTGACCGCGCCGACGACCGACGGCTTGCCATAGGCGAGCTTGTCGAGCGTGATCCAGACCAGAAGGGCCGCCGCGGTGGCGGTGTTGGTGTTCATCACCGCCGCGCCGGCGTCAGCATTGGCGAAGTACGGATCGCCGCCGTTGAAGCCGTTCCAGCCCAGCCACAGGATGCCGGCACCAACCAAGGTGGTCAGCAGGTTGTTGGGCGGGAAATGATCGCGGTCCGCCTTCAGACGCGGGCCGACCATCGCCGCAGCGACGAAGCCGGACGTGGCGGCGGCGAGATGAATGACGTAGCCGCCCGAGAAGTCCGCCGCACCGGCGGCGGCGAGCCAGCCGCCACCCCACAGGCTGAACGCGCCCACCGTGTAGACACAGGTCATCCACACCGGGCAGAAGATCACCCAGGCGCGGAAGCTCATGCGGGCGAGCACCGAGCCGCCCAGGATGATCACCGTGATCGCGGCGAACACGAACTGGAAGTACATCAGGGTCGCCATCGGGAAGGCCATGTCGGGCATGCCCGACGCCGCTTCCGGAATGGTCGCCTGGCCCAGGCTGAACGCCGCCGACAGCGCCGGCAGAGGCTGGCCCAGGAATTCTTGACCGGCGACCGAGAGCCAGGCCGGACCGAAGGCCATGTTGTAGTCGAACAAGACCCAGACGATCAGGACCGAGGCGAAGGCGTAGATCGCCATAAAGGCGGAATTGATCGCCCACTTCGCCTTGACGATGCCGCCGTAGAGAACGACCAGTCCGGGAACGCTTTGCAATGCGACGAAGGTTGCCGCCGCCAATTGCCAAGCATTGCTTCCCGAGTCTAGCCATTTTGGTGATGGTACGAGCATGGATTACTCCCCCTTATTTATCGCAATTGGCTTCCCCTAAGGGGCGAGTGGACCCCCGGAACCAATACCGGAAGCATGACTAGCAATAACTATGCCGCCCGTACCGCCCGGCCCATCGTCAGCCAAATACCTGCCGGTCAGCAGCGACTCGTCGTTTTTGATGCCAGCATGGTCATGAAATAGGCATTCTGGATATAAATTAATCAGACTTTCCGGGAGAAGCCCGAGTCGTTGCCCCTTTGCGTGCCGTTCTTTGCAAGCGCGCAAGAATTGGCTAGGACTCGGATCATGGCCAGAGAACCAAAGAGAGAATCAGAGAGAAAGACGGCATCATGGTCTTGAACCGGTTGTTCGCGGCGGCGATCGCCGCCTTGGCGGCTGGATTGGCCGTTGCCGCCGCCGCAGCGCAGCCGGGATCGGCCACGGTCACCTGCACCAACCCGGCCAGCGGCGCGAGCTGGCTCATTACCATCGACTACGACAAGAGCACCGTCGATTCCAATCCGGCCCGCATCAGCGACACGAAAATCTCGTGGCGCAGCGCCCAGGATCTCGGCAACTACACGCTCGACCGCAAATCCGGAGACCTGACCGTCATCGTCGCGTCGAGCACCGGCGGCTATTTCGTCTACGATCATTGCAGGCTGGAGAATTGACGCCGCGATCCGGGCGGCTTGCATCCCGGCGCAAGCGGAGCGATGGCGATGGCTGAGGGTGGCGACGGCGTCAAGGCCAGCGTCGGGTTCGTCTCGGAAACCGGGCCGCGCAAGCGCAACGAGGATTTCGTCGCCGCCGTTTTCGGCGCCGAGCTGCCCGAGCCGCGCCGCGAGGTGGTGGCGGCGATCGCCGACGGAATCGGCGGCGCGAAGGGCGGCCGCGTGGCGGCCGAGACCGCGGTGCGCGGCTTTCTCGACGGATTCTGGGACCTGCCCGAAACCATGGAAGTGCGCCGCGCCGCGGCCACGATCGTCAATGCGCTCAATAAATGGATCCAATCCCTGGGCCGCCAGGACCCCGAGCTGGCGGGAATGGGATGCACCTTCACTGCGCTGGTGTTGCGCGGCCGCGTCGTCCACCTGTTGCATGTCGGGGACACGCGCGCCTATCGCCTCCGGGGCGACCGTCTGGCTTGCCTGACCACCGATCACGTGCGGGAGGAAGGCGGCCCCGGCCGGTCGCATGTCCTGACCCGCGCGCTGGGCGTCGAGCCGGAATTGCGCCTCGATTACGCCAGCCAGCCGGTGGCGCTGCACGACCGCTTCCTGCTGTGCAGCGACGGCGTGCATGGGTTCCTGAACGACGAGAGCATCGCCGACATCCTGCGCGAGCGCTCCGCGCCCGGAGACGCCGCCAAGGCGCTGGTGGCGGCCGCGCTCGGCGCCGGCGGCAACGACAACGCGACCGCCCTGGTGCTGGACGTGGTCGAACTGCCGACGGCGGAATCGGCCGACATCGGCAACGCCATCATGCAACTGCCGCTGATCCCGGTGCCGATCGACGGCGAGACGATCGACGGTTTTACGCTCAAGGTGCCGATCTCCGACGGCCGCTACAGCCGGCTCTTTGGAGCAACGGATGAAATAGAAGGCGGCGAGGTGGCGTTGAAATTCCCCAAGCCCGAAGTGGCCACGGTGGCCACCTTCCACGCGGCCTTCGTGCGCGAGGCGTGGGTGGGATCGCGCATCAACAGCCCCTGGGTCGGCCGCATCATCGAGCTGCCGCCCGAACGGCAGACCTGCCTCTACACCGTCATGCCGCTTTACACCGGCGAGCTGCTCGAGCGACGGCTGACGCGCCGCCCGGCGCTGGGTTTGGAAGAAGGGCGGAACATCGCGATCAAGCTGGCCCAGGCGGTGGCGGCACTGCACCGCGCCGGCATCATCCATCGCGACATCAAGCCGGACAACGTGATCCTCGAAGGCGAAGGCTCGCTCAAGCTGATCGATTTGGGCGTGGTGCGCGTCCCCGGCCTGGAGGATTTCCCGCCCGAGAATATCCCCGGCACCATCGCCTACATGGCGCCGGAAATGTTCGCCGGCGAAGCCGGCAACGAGGCCACCGACATCTACGCCCTGGGTGTTTCCATGTTCCGCGCCTTCACCGGCGAGTTCCCCTACGGCAATCCCGATGCGGTCAGCCGGCCGACCCGGAACCGGCCGAAGGAGCTCGTCCTGCTGCGCCCGGACCTGCCGGCCTGGCTTCAGGCCGCGCTCGGGCGCGCGATCGCGATCAATCCCGCCGACCGTTTCCACGACATGGCCGAATTCGCGCTGGAGATGGAGGCGGGCCCGGCGCGCGCGCCGGCGGCGGTCCGCCGGCCGCTGACGCTTTATGAACGTTACCCGGTGCAATTCTGGCAGGTCGTGGCGGCGCTGTTGGCGCTGGCGCTGCTCTGGCAGCATCTGCGGCACTAGCGCAATCGAGGCGGTCGCGCCCTAGGGCCGCAGCAGCCCCATGATGTCGAACACGTCGCGCATCACCGGCAAGGCTATGGCGTTGGCGCGCGAGGCGCCGCGTTTCAGCACGCCGTCGATATAGCCGGGATCGGCCAGCAGCCGGCGCATCTCGGAGCCGATCTTGCCCAGCACCTCGACCGCCACGCCCGCCAGCTCGTCCTTGAAGGCGGAGAATTGTTTTCCGGAAAATTTCTCGATCGCTTCCGCCCGCGTCAATCCCGACAGCGCGGCATAGATCCCCAGAAGATTGTCGGCCTCGGGCCGCTTGCGGGACTCATCCTCGCTCGCGGGCAAGAGCGCGGGATCGGTCTTGGCGCGCCTGATCTTGAGCGCGATCGTATCCGCGTCATCGGTCAGGTTGATGCGCGAGTAATCCGAGGTGTCGGATTTCGACATCTTCTTGGTGCCGTCGCGCAGGCTCATCACCCGCTGGCCTTCGCCGAAAATCTGCGGTTCGGGAAGCGGGAAGAATTCGACGCCATAGCGCCGGTTGAAGGCGCCGGCGATGTCGCGCGCCAATTCCAGATGCTGCTTCTGGTCCTCGCCCACCGGCACATGCGTCGCCTTGTATCCGAGAATGTCGGCGGCCATCAGCACCGGATAGGCGTAAAGCCCCAGCCCCGCCTCTTCGCGCGCCGAGCCCGCCTTTTCCTTGAATTGGGTCATGCGGTTGAGCCAGCCCAGGGGCGTGAGGCAGCCCAGGAGCCAGGCGAGCTCGGAATGCGCCGACACCGCCGACTGGTTGAAGATGACGCAAGCCTCGGGATCGATGCCGCAGGATATGTAGGCGGCGGTCACCTCCCGCGTCTGCGCCTTGAGCTCCTTGGGGTCCTGCGGCATGGTGAGCGCGTGCAGATCGACGATGCAGAAGATGCAGTCGAAATCCTTCTGCAAATCCACCCAGTTGCGGATGGCGCCCAGGTAATTGCCGAGATGCAGATTGCCGGTGGGCTGCACGCCCGAGAAGATGCGGTTCATGCGCGTTTATCGCCGCGCCGGGGTCATAGGGTCAAGAGGCCCGGCCCAGCCGGCGCCTGACTTCGCCCCATTCGGCGGCGCCGAGAACGAGCGCCAGGCAAGCGAAGACGGCGAGCCCGCCGCCGACCAGGACGGCCAGCGCGGCCAGCCGCAGCGCCAATCCGGACGCCAGCCAGGGCGCCAGCAGGAACGTCAGCGCCCAGACCGCCAGGCCCATGAGGATGCTCGAGGCCACGATGCGCGGGATGCGCGATCGGCAGCGGCGGTCGAGCGCGAAATGCCCGCGCCGGTGCAACACGCCGAGCAGGAGAGCCGCGTTGACCCAACCCGCCGCCGAGGTGGCGCAGGCGATGCCGGTCTGGGCGAAGGGCAGCGCCAAGCCCAGAACCAGCGTCAAGACCAGGTTCGTCGCCATGGATGCCAGCGCCACCTTCACCGGCGTGACGGTGTCCTGGCGGGCGAAAAAGGCGGGCGCCAGCACCTTCACCAGCACGAAGGCGGGCAGGCCCGCGGCATAGGCGGTGAGCGCCGCCGCGGTGGCGGCGGTTTCGGCCGGCCCGAATTGGCCGCGCTGGAACAGCACCAGCAGGATGGGCTTGGCCGCCATGCCCAGCGCCACCGCCGCCGGCAAGGTCAGCAGCAGCGCCAGCTCGAGGCCGCGATTTTGGCTATTCACCGCGCCCTTCTCGTCCTTCAGCCGCAATTGGCGCGACAGCGGCGGCAGGATGGCGGTGCCGACGGCGATGCCGACCACGGCCAGCGGCAGCTGATTCAGCCGGTCGGCGTAATAGAGATAGGAGACCGCGCCCGTCGGCAGCAGCGAGGCGACGGCGGTCGAGACCACCAGGTTCAATTGGGTGACGCCGGCGCCGAACACGCCGGGAACCATGAGCCGCACCAGCCGCTTCACTTCCGGCGTCAGGCGCGGGCGGGGGAAATGCAGCGTCAGCCCGGCGCGGTGGCACGAGACCAGGAGCCAGACGAATTGCGCGAAACCCGCCGCCGTCACCGCCCAGCTCAAGGCCTGGCCGCTCACCGGCCGCACGCCCAAGAGCACGCCGATCATGAACAGGTTGAGCAGCACCGGCGTCGCCGCCACCGCGGCGAAACGCTCGACCGAGGTGAGAATGCCGCCCTGGAGCGCCACCAGGGAGATGAACAGGAGATAGGGAAATGTTATCCGCGAGAGTTCGACCGTGAGCTGGAACTTGGCCGGGTCGGCGGCGAAGCCCGGCGCCAGCAAATGGATCAGCGCGGGTGCCGCCGCCTCGCAAACCAGCAGGAACACGAACAGCACCGCCGTGAGCGAGGACAGCGCGTCCTCGGCGAAGCGCTTGGCCAAGAGCCTGCCGTGCTGGGCCATGCCGCCGGCGAACAGCGGCACGAAAGCCGCGCTGAACGCGCCTTCGGCGAAGAAACTGCGGAACAGGTTGGGCAGGCGAAAGGCGATGAAAAACGCGTCCGCCGCCGGCCCGGCGCCCAGGAACTGCGCCGTCAGCATGTCGCGGACGAAGCCCAGGACGCGGCTCATCATGGTGTAGCCGCCGACCGTGGCGACCGAGCGCAGCAAAGCCATCAGGCCGATGGTGTAGGCGAAAGCGGCGGTTTAGGGAAGCAGCCGGGCCGACTCGGGACCCGCGTGGCACAGGCGGGCGTAGCTCCATAAGAGCGAAGCCAAATCCGAAGGCCGAGATCAGGCCTTCGCCGTCGTGCGAAGCCGAGAATGCGTTCTATCTGCTTGAATCGCTTGTCATTTGGTCTTTCGGCCGTTAACCCTCTGGTCCCAGGAGATCGAGTCGATGGCGGATATTCGCATCGGGGTTTCGGGCTGCGGCGGGCGCATGGGGCGCATGGTCGCGCTCGAGGCGCTCGAGACCAAAGGCTGCCGCCTAGCGGGCGGCATCGAGGCGCCGGGCAGCCCCTATCTCGGCCGCGATCTGGGCGAGCTGGCCGGCGTGGGCGCGCTCAAGCTTTCGGCCGGGAGCGACGCGCTGGCGCTGTTCCGCGCCTCCGACGTGGTGATCGATTTCTCCACGCCCGCTTCCGGCGCCGGCCACGCCAAAATCGCGGCGGCCACCGGCAAGGCGTTGGTGATCGGCACCACCGGGCTCGACGCCAAGCAGATGGACGCGCTCAAGCAGGCCGCGAAAAAAGCGGCGATCGTGTGGGCGCCCAATATGAGCATCGGCGTGAACTTGTTGCTGCGGCTGGTCAAGGAGACCGCCAAGCAGCTGGGCGAGGATTACGATCTCGAAATCCTGGAGATGCACCACCGGCACAAGATCGACGCGCCTTCGGGCACGGCGCTGGCGCTGGGCCGCGCCGCGGCCGAAGGCCGCGGCGTCGACCTCGCCAAGAAAAGCCGGAAATCGGCCTCCGGGCCGCGCAAGCCGGGCGAGATCGGGTTTGCGAGTTTGCGCGGCGGCGACGAGGTGGGATTTCACCGGGTGATGTTCGCCGGGCCGGGAGAAATCCTGGAGCTCAGCCACCGCGCGACGTCGCGGCGCGTTTTCGCGCGCGGCGCGGTGCGCGCGGCCTTGTGGGCGGCGAAGCAGAAGCCCGGGTTTTATTCTATGGTGGACGTGTTAGGCCTTTAGTCTTGGGGGCGCCGCCCCCGGGGGTTCTAGCGCCTTCGCCCGCCGTTTTTTCCGGATAAAGGCAGAGCGCGCGCACCGCGCATTGCGCGCATTTGGGATTGCGCGCGGTGCAGACATAACGCCCGTGCAGGATCAGCCAATGATGGGCGTGGCGCTTGAATGGCCCCGGCACGATCTTTTCCAAGCCGTGCTCGACTGCGAGCGGGTCCTTGCCCGGCGCCAGGCCGGTGCGGTTGGATACCCGAAAGATATGGGTGTCGACCGCGATGGTTTCGTGGCCGAAGGCGACGTTCAAGACCACGTTCGCGGTCTTGCGTCCGACGCCGGGCAGTTCTTCCAGAGCCGCGCGGCTGTCCGGCACTTGGCCGCCGTGTTTCTCGAGCAGGAGATTCGAGAGCGCGATCACGTTCTTAGCCTTGGTGCGGTAGAGGCCGATGGTCTTGATGAATTCGCGCAGGCGCGCCTCGCCTAGCGCGACCATTTTCGCCGGGTCGTCGGCGAGCTTGAACAGAGGCTCGGTCGCCTTGTTGACGCTGACATCGGTCGCCTGGGCCGACAGCACCACCGCCACCAGCAGCGTATAGGGATTGATGTAGCGGAGCTCGGTGGCGGGGTCCGGGCGCGCTTCCGCCAGGATGGCGAAGAAACGCGAGGCGGCTTCCGGGGTCATGGATTTCATGTCTTTAACTAAAGCGCGCCCGGCTTTACCGCGGCAAGCCTGCTCTTTTATGCTGGGGTTATGAGTGCGGTCTCGAGCCCCGTGTTCTATGACGTCCGGCTGTCGCCCTATCGCAGCCTGCCGCCGCGGGGTTTTGCCCTGGTGATGCTGGTTTTGGGCGGTGCGTCGTTCATCATGAGCGTCGGCTGCGTTTTGATGGGCGCCTGGCCGATAACCGGTTTTTTCGGTCTCGACGTGGCCCTGGTCTATGTGGCGTTCCGCGCGAGCTATCGCAGCGCGCGCAAGACCGAGCATCTGCGCCTGACCCAGAAGGAGATGACGGTCGAGCGCATCGGCGTGCGCGGCGACCGGCGCTTCTGGCGCTTCGAGCCGGTCTGGCTCAGGCTCGTGTTCGAGGAATCGGACGAGGATTCGAACCGGCTTTACCTGGCCTCGCACGGCAAGACCCTGAGCATCGGCGCCTTCCTCGCGCCCGCCGAACGCAAGAAGCTTTATCTCGATCTCAAGCACGCCTTGGCCCGCTGGCGCGCGGCGCTGTCCGGGCGCTAACCCTTTATTGCGGTTCAGACAAGACCGCGGGGATGGCCCGCCGCATCCCCGCGCAAAACGGTCAAATACGGGGGCGCCGATGTTCCAGTGGATCTACGAGCATTGGAGCGCGGCCGGATACGTCGCCCTGGTCCGGGGCGTTCCGGTCGTGATCGTTTATCTCTCGGGTAAACTGTTCGGCCGGCGGCTCAGCCACTGAAACAAATCAGCGGCGAACGAGAGCGTGATCGCCAAAACCGGCCGCGTTCGCGTAGGCTTTGGCCATGCACCGGCGGCTGATTTTTATCCTGGTCTACGCCGCACTCATCTGGTGCCTTTTGATCGGCATCTGGTACGCGGCCAAGCCTTGACCATTGGGCCCTGAGCGGCCGCCCTTTCCCGCGCGCCGGCCCCGTCGCGCTGGCCTTGCCAGCCCCCCTCGCCTAGCATACCCCGGCATTCGAGGAGAGAAACTTGGTCGCGCGCGTCAACACCGTGGCCTTCCAGGGCATCGAGGCGGTGCCGGTCGAGGCCCAGGTCACGATCGCCTCGGGGCTGCCCGCCTTCACCGTGGTGGGTCTGCCCGACAAGGCGGTGGGCGAATCGCGCGAGCGCGTGCGCGCCGCGCTCTCCGGCATGGGGCTGGCGCTGCCGGCCAAGCGCATCACCGTCAATCTGGCGCCGGCCGATCTCCTGAAAGAAGGCAGCCACTTCGACCTGCCCATAGCGCTCGGCCTCCTCGCCGCCATGGGCGTTTTGCCGGCCGAGGAGATCGAAGGCTATGTGGCGCTGGGCGAGCTTTCGCTCGACGGCAGCCTGCAGGCGGTGGCGGGCGTGCTGCCCGCGGCCTTGGGCGCCGCGGCGCAAGGCAAAGGCCTCATTTGCCCGGCCGCTTCGGGCGGCGAGGCCGCCTGGGCGAGCGGCATCGAGGTGCTGGCCGCGCCCGCGCTCCTGGCCATCGTCAACCACTTCAAGGGCTCGCAAATCCTGAAGCCGCCCGAGCCTAAACTGGCCGCGCTCGCAGGATCCAAGCTCGACCTCAAGGACATCAAGGGCCAAGAGACGGCCAAGCGCGCGCTCGAAGTGGCGGCTTCGGGCGGCCATAACCTTTTGATGATCGGGCCGCCGGGCGCGGGCAAGTCGATGCTGGCGCAGCGGCTGCCGGGATTGCTGCCGCCGCTCGACGCGAGCGAGGCGCTCGAGGTCAGCATGATCCATTCGGTCGCGGGATTGTTGCGCGAAGGCAAGCTCATGCGCGAACGCCCGTTCCGCGATCCGCATCATTCCGCCTCGCTGCCGGCCCTGGTCGGCGGGGGCTTGCGCGGCAAGCCGGGCGAGGTTTCGCTGGCGCATCTGGGCGTGCTGTTCCTGGACGAGCTGCCCGAGTTCCACGGTATTATGCAGCAAGCACACCCAAGCTCCGGGGGGTATTGCGGCGCACCCTGACAGGAAACAAGGTCATAAGTCATTGAAATAATTAATTAATGACAGTAAGTCCCATTTAATCCCATCTTATCCCATACAGCCCTACGGCGAAAAAAGCCTCGATTCGTGGTTATTTCTCCCCTCACCCCTCACAGGGCTATTGCGCTAAACCCTCTCTGGCTATATACCAGGATCATCGCCGCAACCGGCGGGAGAGTTTCATGGCTGACTTCACGATGACCGATATGCTCCACCACGAGCTGGAGCAATGGCGCAAGCGGATGAGCGCCCTAGACCGCGAGATCATCAAATACCAAGCGGAAAGGGACCAGCTCGCCAAGAAGATCGAGGCAGCCGAGATCATCGTCGGGGTGCCGGCGGGCTCCGATAAGCGTTCGCTGCTGGATGAGATCGAGGAGCTTATGCGGGACGGCAAGGCCAGGTTGCCGGGCGATATTCGCCGCGACCTTATCGCCCGGGGCATTCCACCTGACCGCGTTAAATCCACTACCGGGTATTTCTACACAACCTTGGCGCGGTTAGTGGAGCGCAAGGTCCTCGCAAAAGACGGCAGAGGGCGTTACGTCGCCCGGCCGTCAGAATTGAAGGTGGTTTCATGAGATTTGCGCCGCCGGAACCGTGTGGTCCTCGGCGGCGCATAAACAGATCGGAAGGGTGGCTGAGTGGCTTAAAGCGCCCGGTTTAGGTCCGGGTAAATGAACGGCGCGGCAGCGCCTAGTAGTTTCGGGGGTTCGAATCCCTCTCCTTCCGCCGTCGCCCGCAGGGTCCAAACTTGCGGGGTCTGTCCAAAGAGAGTTCCCGACCGACTCGGCGTCCAAACCCGAGTCGTTCGGTTCTTATAGTAGAATATCCTGAAAATAGCAAGGAAAAAGATGGGGTTAGGTAAAAAGATCACGGTTTTCGATATGAATAAATCACTCAATCCAAGCCGATTTGAAGGTTCCTGCACTCGATGGCGTTGAGGCACTGAATCAAGAAAACGGCGCTAAAACCGCCCCGGCTTAGCTTGTTGGCTATGTTCTGCTCTGTCTCGTGAACGCCTAATTTCCCAAGCTTTTCAACAAGTTCCTTATAGCCAATGTTCCGGCGCGATAGCTCCGCTTTAAGGAGCCCTTTCGCTCGGGCTCGCCATTTAGCATCCGTAACCATGCGACCTGCCGTTTATCGCGAAGAATATCATCATAAACGATATGTTTCCCATTGACAACGCCATATATAATACCTATATTCGATATTAACATATCGGATTTAGGTATATGGCACAGCACTTCCTCCTCTCGACCGCCGCCCGGACGCTAACCGTAGCGTCAGTTGCGCGCATGTCCGAAGAAGAGGCCCAGGCAGCCTTCCAGGCTATCCGGTGGGCCGATAATAGTGGCCAGCCCTACTGTCCGGCCTGTGGCTGCGCTTCGATAAGCACCTATAAGGCTCGCCCGATCTTCAAGTGTAAGGGCTGCGGCCATCAGTTCTCCGCGACCAGCGGGACCATCTTCGCCGCCCATAAGCGCCCCATTCGCGACTATCTCCTTGCCATCGCGATCTTCGCGAACGGCGCAAAGGGTCATAGCGCCCTCCAACTCTCTCGCGAGTTGGATTGCCAATACCGGACGGCTTTCGTCCTGGCGCACAAAATCCGCGAAGCCATTGCAACCGAGGGCGTTAGCAAGGTTGGCGGGGAAGGCAAGTCGGTTGAAATCGACGGCGCGTATTTCGGCGGATATGTGAAGCCCGCGAACTGGAAACAGAACCGCCGGGACCGTCGCTTTGCACTAAATCAGAGCGGCAAGCGCCGTTGTGTCGTGGTCATGCGCGAGCGCAACGGGCGCAGCCTCCCGTTTGTGTTCCGGGCCGAGGATGCTTCTATCCCTGCCATTCGCGATCATGTCGCACCAGGAACCATGCTCTATGCCGATGATGCTTCACATTGGGACCAATTACACGCCCGCTATCTAACCAAGCGCATCAATCACTCGCAAAACTATAGCGATTGCAATGGCACCTCGACTAATCAGGCCGAGAGTTTCTTTAGCCGTATCCGCCGCGCCGAAATCGGGACGCATCACCATATCGCGGGGCCGTATCTCGCGGCTTACAGCCAGGAAATGAGTTGGCGCGAAGATAACCGGCGCATCAGCAACGGCGAGCTTTACCTAATGGCCGCGAACGCAGCGGCGAAACATCCCGTCTCGAAACAATGGAAAGGTTATTGGCAGCGCCACATAGCAAAGGAGGCAGCGGAATGAAAAACGATCACACCATCAGCGGGCTTGTGGCGAAGCGCGCGGAGATCGCGGGCAAACTCGAACACCATCAGGCCATTGTGCGCCAGCTATTCATTGACTTGGACGCGCTAGACCAAGCCATTCGGATGTTCGCGCCGGACATGGAACTATCCGAGATCAAGCCCAAGCCCATGCCGCCGCGCCATGCGGCCTACAAGGGCGAAGTTGCCCGCGTTGTTCTAGGGACGCTCCGCGAAGCAAAGCGGCCTTGCTCGACTCAAGAGCTAACGATGCACGTCATGGCCGAGCGCGGAATGAACACCGCCGATAAGCGGCTGGTCAAAACCGTCAGCAAGCGCGTCGGCGCTTGTCTCCGGCATCACCGATTGAAGGGGTTAATCAAATCAGGAAAGGGGCTGGGTACTCATATCACGTGGGAAATCATGCAACGTCCTTGTTAGGGGAGTTGTCACCTTGACAAAGCACCTAATTGGGACTAAATCGGCCGACGTTGCGAACGTCGCGCTCACTTCTAACCTTTCTTCGCATACTCATCGCTGTCTCGAAGAAATCGCGCTTTGGGATGCTTTTGATCTTCTCAAGTTCATCGACCGAAAAGCGATCTATGTAAAGTTTGCGCCCTTCCTCCGTAAGAATGTTGGGCATGTGAAAAGCAAGCCACAACGTAAAGACTGATTCTTCATCATTGGGGAGTTCCCTGCAGGAACCGACAGCGGCTATGGCGAACAAAAGAAACAGTTCTGAAAGCATAGGGTCGAATTCAATAGTTTCGTCCGCGTCGTTTTTTGCATGTTTGAAGAAATTGCCCGGTTTCTTTATGAAATCATTCCAATCCTTTCTGTACTCGTCCTTTATGAGATCGGAATCAAATAGTAGGTCTTGGCGATACGGGTTTCTTTTCTTGCTAATCACATGAAGAACTTCATAGGCGGCAAAGGCAAGCGTATGAATCGCAACCGGGTCCTCACCATTGAACCAAAGTTTTATTGCCATATTCAATTGGCGTCTTGCGGCGTCCAGCTTCGGAACCTTGATTTTTATTCGGTCTGTGTTCATGAAAAATAAAACTCCTAGGAAATTATCGCGTGGAAATTCTGAGAAAAAATCTTCTCTCGGGACGAAGGGAAACCCGATTATCGGCGAGAAACTACCATCAGAATACCGATATCGGCTCGTATATGTTGGCTTTCTTGGCCGCAATGCGGGCACGTTACGTCAAAGGGGTCTGGAATGTCTAAGACGTTTGTCTCTTGGCGACCAGCAGATTTCAGAGAAACCAGTTCGCCGCAATTATCGCAGACAAGACCAAGACGCTTGAAATCATCAGTCATGATTTTTGCTCCTAGGTTACTTGGCAATTCCTAGGATACAGCGCAGCGGGGCCGGATGCGAATCCGGTCCTGTTTGTGCTATA